>UMHQ01018457.1_pt1 | contig 273354 bp, 244 predicted proteins | sample 1965531 | NCBI WGS metagenome assembly UMHQ01 (sample SAMEA4836098, study PRJEB28245) | human gut metagenome | biome: gut microbiome; material: fecal sample | place: Denmark | collected 2008 | reverse complement strand
AATATTTTTAAAAAAATTTTATTATTCATTTTATACGATTTATGATATACTTAAGATTAGCAAATGGTGGAGGGATTCCATGTACTATTTTATCATAAACCCGAATGCGAAATGCGGGCGGGGGAAGAACGTATGGAAGAAACTGGAAAAGATTCTGGAGCGTGAGAATGCCCAGTATCAGGCGTATATAACTGAGAAGCCGGGTGATGCGAAGGTTTTTGCCAGAAAGCTGACAGAAGGGTGCAGGGAACCGCATGTGATCGTTGCAGTCGGCGGAGACGGCACTGTAAACGAGATTCTGGATGGCCTTTCTTTCTGCAGTCCCGTTACCCTGGGTTATATTCCCGCCGGTTCAGGCAATGATTTAGCAAGAAGCTTAAAGCTGCCAAGAAAGCCGGGACGCTGTCTGAAGAAGATTCTGTATCCGAAGTATCATAAACAGATGGATTACGGAGTGCTTACTTATGGAGGAGATGAGATTTCCTGCAGAAGATTCATCGTCAGTGCAGGAATCGGCATGGATGCGGCGGTTTGCCATAATATTCTCTATTCCAGAACGAAGGGAATTTTAAATAAGCTTCATATAGGAAAGCTGACCTATCTTCTGATCGGGGTCAAACAGCTCCTTCTCGCGAAGCCCGCCAAGGGTTATCTGCTGCTGGATGGGGTTCAGAAGGTGGAGTTTAATCATGCCTATTTTATTTCCGCTCATATCCATCCATATGAAGGGGGCGGTTTTAAATTCGCGCCGGACGCCAGCTATGACGATGGAAAACTATCTATTTGTGTGATGAACAACAGAAAAAAGAGAAAACTGATACCGGTGCTTTTAAATTCCATGTTTGGAAGACAGTCCCATAATAAGGGAACCCGGTTTTATACATGCGGGGAAGCTGTGGTTCACGTGGATAAGCCGATGGCGGTCCATGTGGATGGAGAGAGCTGTTTCTGTCAGAATGACATACAGCTGAGGTGTATCAAAAAGGCAGTCCGCATGATTGTATAAACCAGCTATACCACCAGCTATGCCAATAGTAATTCAGATAACGATACAGATTTTAGAATAGATTTTAGAATAGATTTCAGAAAGGATTTAAGATATCATATGAGAATCGGACAGGGCTACGATGTGCACAAATTGACGGACGGAAGGGATTTGATTCTCGGAGGAGTAAAGGTTCCTTATGAAAAAGGGCTGTTAGGCCACTCTGACGCGGACGTGTTAGTTCATGCGGTGATGGATGCCCTGCTGGGCGCAGCGGCGCTGGGGGATATCGGGGAACATTTTCCGGATACAGATCCGGCTTACAGAGGAATATCCAGTGTGGAACTCTTAAAGCGCGTTGGAGCGCTTCTGGAAGAGAAGGGGTATGTGATCGAGAACATCGATGCGACAATTATTGCTCAGAGACCCAAGCTTAAGGATTACAGACCGCAGATGGTACAGAACATCGCAGCTGCCCTTGGAATACCGGCAGACCGTGTCAGCGTAAAGGCAACCACAGAGGAAGGTCTGGGCTTTACGGGAAGCGGGGAAGGAATTTCAGCACAGGCAATTACCTTATTGACGGCAGTGGGGGATTACTGTTATGATGATAAAATCATGGACGGCGGCTGTCAGGGATGCGGCGGTGGCTGCTGCGGAAAATAACGAATCAGGAGGAAATTATGAAAATATTTAATACCTTGACAAGGCAGAAAGAAGAGTTTGTGCCGTTGGAGCCGGGAAAGGTCAGGATGTATGTCTGCGGACCGACGGTATATAATTTCATTCATATAGGAAATGCGAGGCCTATGATCGTGTTTGATACGGTCAGACGGTATTTTGAATACAAGGGCTATGAAGTGAATTTTGTTTCCAATTTTACCGATGTGGACGACAAGATTATCAAGAAGGCCATAGAAGAGGGTGTGGATGCCGATACCATTTCCAAGCGTTATATTGAAGAATGCAAGAAGGACATGGAAGGGCTCAATGTAAAGCCGGCTACAAAGAATCCGCTCGCTACCGAGGAAATCTGCGGGATGCTGGATATGATCGGAACTCTGATTGAGAATGGCCATGCCTATGTGGCGGCTGATGGAACCGTTTATTTCCGCACGAAGTCATTTGACGGTTACGGGAAACTGTCCCATAAGAACATTGAGGATCTGCAGTCAGGATTCCGGGAGATTAAGGTGACGGGAGAGGAAGGGAAAGAGGACCCGACGGATTTTGTTCTCTGGAAGCCGAAAAAAGAGGGGGAACCGTACTGGGAGTCCCCATGGTGCGAGGGGCGTCCGGGCTGGCATATCGAGTGCTCCGTAATGTCGAAAAAGTATCTGGGAGACCAGATCGATATTCATGCAGGCGGTGAAGACCTTGTGTTCCCGCATCACGAGAACGAGATTGCCCAGAGTGAATCTGCCAACGGCAAAGAATTTGCAAAATACTGGATGCATAATGCATTCTTAAATATCGATAACCGGAAGATGTCTAAATCCCTGGGGAATTTCTTCACTGTCAGGGAGATCAGTGAGAAGTATGATTTGTCTGTGCTCCGTTTCTTCATGCTTAGCGCGCATTACAGAAGTCCGCTGAATTTCAGCGCGGAGCTGATGGAGTCTTCCAAGAACGGATTAGAGAGAATTCTGACGGCGGTTGATAAGCTTAAAGATCTGGAAAGCAGGGCTGTGGGCGATTCGTTTACAGAGGGCGAGAGCAGGGAAGCCGTGGATGAACTGGTTGCGAAGTATGAGGCGGCCATGGATGATGATTTCAACACTGCCGATGGCATTTCTGCCGTTTTCGAGCTGGTTAAACTGAGCAATTCCACAGCAGGGGCAGACAGTTCGAAAGCGTATGTCGTTTATTTAAAGGAGACCATCGAAAAGCTGTGCGACGTGCTGGGTATCGTTACGGAGAAAAAGGAAGAGATGCTGGATTCTGAGATCGAGGAGATGATTGCAGCGAGGCAGCAGGCGAGAAAGGATAAGAATTTCGCGCTGGCCGATGAGATTCGCGGAAAGCTTCTCGAGAAGGGAATTGTTCTGGAAGACACCAGGGAAGGTGTAAAATGGAAGAGGGCATAAGAGATGTTTCCGGATTCCAGACATTATGCAGAGAAGCACTCAGATTAAAGGAGATGGATCCTGGGACGTATTCTCCGCTGGCGCTTGCCTATATCGGAGACGCTGTCTACGAACTGATCGTCCGTACCATGGTGATCAGCCATGGAAGCATCCAGGTGAACAAGATGCATAAGAAGAGTGCCTCGCTGGTCAATGCAGGTACCCAGGCGGAGATGATCCGGCTTATGATGGAAGAACTTACCGAGGAGGAAACCGCAGTCTATAAGCGGGGGCGTAATGCCAAGTCCGTGACGACGGCGAAGCATGCGACCGTCGTGGATTACAGAACGGCAACCGGATTTGAGGCGCTCTGCGGCTACCTCTATCTGATGGGACGCCTGGAGCGTCTGGTTACGCTGATCAGCCATGGATTTGAGAAAATAGGAGAACTGGAATGACGGAAGAATTTACAACGGAAGAATTTATAATAGAAGGAAGAAACGCCGTGCTGGAGGCGTTCCGTGCGGGAAAGACCATCGATAAGCTGTATGTGCAGGAGGGGATAAAGGACGGGCCTGTCCAGTCTATTATCAGAGAAGCAAAAAAACAGGATACCATCGTGAATTTCGTATCGAGAGAACGATTGAACCAGATGTCGCAGGAAGGGCGTCACCAGGGTGTGATCGCACATGCGGCAGCTTATGAATATGCTGAAGTAGAGGACATTTTAAAGGCGGCCGAGGAGAAGGGAGAACCACCGTTTATTTTCCTGTTGGACGGGATTGAGGATCCCCATAATCTGGGTGCGATTATCCGTACAGCCAACTTGGCGGGAGCCCACGGCGTGATTATTCCGAAACGGCGTGCGTCCGGTCTTACGGCGGTAGTGGCAAAGACCTCGGCGGGAGCCCTTAATTATACCCCTGTGGCGAAGGTGACAAATCTGGCTGCCACGATCGAAGAATTAAAAGAAAAGGGATTGTGGTTCGTCTGTGCGGACATGAATGGCGAACTGATGTACCGGTTAAATTTAAAGGGACCGATCGGTCTGGTGATCGGCAGCGAAGGAGACGGCGTTGGAAGACTCGTCAGGGAGAAGTGCGACATGGTTGCATCGATCCCCATGAAGGGGGATATTGATTCGCTGAACGCTTCCGTAGCCGCAGGTGTGCTTGCGTATGAGATCGTCAGACAGCGTCTGGGCTAGTACCCGCAGAGACAGCGATGCCTGAGGCTCTGGTACCGGGAAGACAGGTCCGGTCTGATGTGAGATGGAGATGAGGAAAGATGAAGAAGAATAGAATTGTGGTTCTGACCGCCTGTGCGGCGCTGATGGTGTCGGTGAACGGCTGCCAGAGCCAGAAGGCATCTGTGGCGGACTCCCGGGGGATCGCTGCGGAGAGTACAGCAGCTTTGACAGAAGAATCGCTGACAGAAGAGCCGCAGCTGACCGGAGAAGCGGAGACGGCCAGGGAACCGGAGGCGACCGGTGAATCAGAGACTGCCGGCGGACAGGAGAGCCAGGCGCTGGTAACTGTTGAGGCGGAAGCGGTTCCGCTGTATTCAAAGCCGGCGGGGAGCAATGTAAGAACGCCGCAGGCTTCCGGTACGACGACCTACAGTAATAACTCGGTGACACTGGATGCGTCCAATCTGTCTCAGGGGTATGTGATGGTGCAGTATACGGGCGGTTCCTCCAAGATCAAGGTTCAGGTAATCAAGAGCGGCGGAGAGACATACACGTATGATTTAAACGCCAGATCCTCTTATGAGGTGTTCCCGATGTCCGAAGGCAACGGAAGTTATACGGTGCGGGTATTGGAGCAGGTACAGGGCAACCAGTATGCGGTGAAGTTCAGTCAGGATCTGTCGGTAAGTCTGTCGGATCAGTTTGCACCGTTTTTATATCCGAATCAGTATGTGAATTTTACTGCGGACAGCAGTGTGGTACAGAAAGGCGCGGAGGTGGCTGCCTCTGCTGCGGATGCGCTGGATGTGGTTTCGTCTGTTTATAATTACGTGGTATCCAATATTACATATGATACGGCAAAAGCCAATTCCGTTCAGTCCGGATATCTCCCGAACTGCGATTCTGTCCTGGCTCAGAAGAAGGGAATCTGTTTCGATTACGCCGCGGTAATGACGGCGATGCTTCGCTCCCAGAATATACCCACGAAACTGGTGGTGGGATATACCGGCAGTCTGTATCACGCATGGATTAATGTTTATATCGAGGGCCAGGGCTGGGTGGACAATATCATCTACTTTGACGGCCATGACTGGAAACTGATGGATCCGACATTCGCCTCTTCCGGCAAGGGAGATCCGGCGATTGAGGAGTATATCAAGAACAGCTCGAATTATAAGGCAAAATACTCGTATTAAAATTTCATAATAAAGGAGAAGCGATACATGGCAAAGGAATTGAAAAAACATTATTCCGCCCGGGAGCTTTCGGCTTTCTGTCTTCAGATATCTCTTCTGCTTCGCGCGGCAATCCCTCTTGACGAGGGATTGTCTGTTATGGCGGAGGATGCGGCAGATGAAGAAGAGAAAAAGATTCTGCTGCACATGTCTGAAGAAGTGGAACTGGGGAGTCCGTTTTCGGTTGTTTTGCAGGAAGTGGGAAGTTATCCATCCTATGTAATCAAGATGGCGAAGCTGGGGGAGGAGACAGGGACCCTGGATCAGATGATGGCGTCCCTTTCCGAATACTATGAAAAAGAATCCATACTGATGAAGAGCATCAAAAACGCGGTGACGTATCCGATTATCATGATTTTTATGCTTCTGGTTGTTTTGTTCGTTCTGTTTACAAAGGTAATGCCCATCTTTGAAAGCGTTTATGAACAGCTGGGAGCCCGCTTAAGTCCGGTATCCATGGCGGCGACGAGACTGGGCGGTATGTTCAGCGGCGTGGCTCTTGCGGCGGGCGTTCTTCTGGCTGTTGTGGCCGGCATCATCTGGCTGTTGGGAAGAGGCGGAAAAAAGATCGGGGCAGTCGAGCACGTGGCGGATCGTTTTAAGAGAAAGAGCCGGATTGCGCTGGCAGTGGCAAACCGCAGATTTACTTCTGTACTGGCTCTGACGCTTCACAGCGGTCTGGAACTGGAAAAAGGCATGGAACTGGCGGCAGAACTGGTGGAGAATCCGGCAGTGGAAGAAAAGATTAAGGCATGCGGCGAGGAACTGGAGACAGGAACCGATTATTACAGCGCTATGAAGAATACCGGTCTGTTTGGCGGATTTCATGTTCAGATGATCAAGGTGGGAGTCAGAAGCGGCCGGCTTGATCAGGTGATGGAGGAGATTTCCAGAAGCTGTGAAGAGGAAGCGGATACGGCACTGGACAACATGGTGAACCGGCTTGAACCGACGATGGTTGCTGTTCTTGCCGTCGCTGTGGGTCTGATTCTCCTCTCTGTCATGCTGCCCCTTGTCGGTGTGCTTTCGGCCATTGGATAAGAGGTGAGCCTATGAAAAGATGGAAACAGACAGTGAAGGAACTGTATGGCTACGTCCTGTCCGTTGTGGTATTTGTGTGTGTGCTGGCGCTTTTTGTCACGGGAATTCTGTTTTTTTCAAAGAAGGCCGATGCGAGAGGCGCGGATACGCTGCGGGATGCCATACGGAGAGCTTCCGTGCAGTGCTATGCCATTGAAGGCAGATATCCGCCCAGTGTGGATTATCTGGAGGAAAATTACGGGATTTTGATTGACCGGGATAAGTATGATGTCTTTTACAGTGGATTTGCATCCAATTTTATGCCGGATATTACGGTCAATCTTCACGAACAATAGCTGGGAGGTGCGCGGATGGGCCGCAGAAATGATCATAAGGGACAGCTGGTAAATACATTGTTTACCATGCTTCTGTTCCTCGTATTTGTGCTCTGTGCGCTGTTTGCGGTGTTAATCGGAGGAAAGGTCTACGAGAATATCAATGCCAGGACGGAATCGACCTACCGCGGCGATGTGGCGCTGAGCTATATAGCCAACAAGGTGAGGCAGGGCGATGCGGATGGAATGGTGGGCCTGACTGAGATGGAGGGGATCACTGTTCTCCAGCTAAAGCAGGAGATCAACGGTTCTGAATACGTCACTTATATCTACTACAGGGATGGAAAGCTTTGGGAACTGTTCACCGATACGGAGAGCGGTCTCGGTGTAAATGACGGCTATGAAATTCTGGAGTGTGACGAAGTGGTAATGTCCATGGACGGAGGACTGTTTTCAGCCTCGACCAGTGGAGATGGGGGCGGCCGGATCTGGCTGTCTTTAAGAAGCGGAGGATGAGACGATGAGGAGGAAACAGCATTCGGGTATCTTCATGATGGAGATGATCATGGTGGTCTTCTTTTTCATTCTCTGTGCCAGCATCTGTATTCTGGTCTTCGTGAAGGCGGACCGGATGAGCCGGGAGGCCGCGGATTTAAACCAGTCGGTACTGATTGCCCAGAGCGTCGCAGAGGTATGGAAGTCGGAGGGGACGGAGGGGCTTAAACAGCGCTTTGACGCCGACGGCCCTGCAGCAGACCGTAACTCCGCAACAGATGAAGAAGGCGCCCGGAACAGATATGTAATGGAATTTGATAAAAACGGAAGCAGTGCAAAAAACACTCCGGCTGGCAGCGGAGATGAAAGAACGAGTGAGAAAGTCTATACAGCAGTGCTTTCGGCGGATGAAGCGGAGGGCTCGGCGGAGATAACCGTCAGCCGTGAGGAAAACAGCGTCTACACGCTCTCTGTAAGCCGCCACGAGTGAGAACAGGGGTAACAGGAGGAAACAGATGGCTAAGCAGGAGAGCGGATTTAAGGCGAATATTGGAAGTTCTTCTCTGATACTGATTTTTATCGTCATGTGTCTCGTTACATTCGGGATGCTGTCCTTAACCTCTGCCAGGAGTGATTTAAGCCTTGCGAACAGGAATGCGGATGCGGTTGCGGAATATTACAGGGCTGATACGGAAGGCGAGGCATTTTACCGCATGGTGGCAGGGGAAGTAAAGGCGGCATGTGCCGGCGCCGCAGGACAGGAGGAGCGTCTCGCGCTGCTTAAGACATCTCTGGGAGAGTACCTCAGAGACGGAGTCGCGGTGACGGAAGTATCCATGGCACGTGCACAGGCGCTTCACATCGAGCTGGAACCGGATTTGGACGGTGACGGTTCTGTGCGTGTAGCGAAATGGAATGTGATTCAGACAGAAGATTATGAAATAGACGATTCCATGCCGGTATGGGGCGGAACGGTTAATTCCGAAGAGAAGTAGGCTGTTTCCGGGTTCCGGCGGGAAAGAAAGACAGGGAGAGTTGCAGGTATGAAGGTAATTGATTTGTTGAGTTCGGCTGTGGAACAGAATGCATCGGATATCTTTCTGGTACCAGGCATGCCGTTCTCTTATAAGCTGGGCAGCAGGATTGTCTGCCAGAACGAGGAAAAACTGTTTCCTGCACAGATGGAAACACTGATTACAGAGCTTTATGAGCTGGCAGGGAACCGCAGCATGGAGAAGGTGAGAGAGCATGGGGATGATGATTTCTCCTTCGCCCTTCCGGGGGTATCGAGATTCCGTTCCAGTGTGTTTCGTCAGAGGGGATCGCTGGCTGCCGTAATCCGGGTGGTTACGTTCGATCTGCCGGATTATGAGACGCTGCATATTCCGCAGAATATCATCGATATTGCTCAGATGACCAAGGGGTTCGTTCTGGTTACAGGACCGGCTGGAAGCGGCAAGAGTACGACGCTGGCCTGTATCATTGATAAGATCAATCATACGAGAAACGCACACGTCATTACTCTGGAGGACCCGATCGAATACCTGCACCGCCATAAGAAGAGTGTGGTAACGCAGAGAGAGATCGTGACGGATACGGACAGCTACGTGTCAGGGCTCCGGGCGGCACTTCGCCAGGCGCCGGATGTCATTCTGGTCGGTGAGATGCGTGATTATGAGACGATCCAGATCGCCATGACAGCGGCGGAGACGGGCCATCTCGTCATCTCTACTCTTCACACGGTTGGGGCGGCCAATACCATAGACCGTATCATCGACAATTTTCCGCCCAATCAGCAGCAGCAGATCCGGATGCAGATCTCTATGGTTATGCAGGCGGTGGTGTCACAGCAGCTGATCCCTACGGTGGATGGCGGTGTTTATCCGGCTTTTGAGATTATGTTCTTTAATAATGCGATTCGAAATATGATCCGCGAGTCCAAGACGCATCAGATCGACAGTGTGATCGCCACAGGACAGGCAGAAGGTATGATCTCCATGGATACCAGCCTTTTAAACCTGTATAAGAAGGGCATGATTACGAAAGAGAGCGCTGTCATCTACAGCAGCAACAGCGAACTGATGGCGAAAAAAATTGAGCGCCAGGGTTAGGGATTAAGCATATTTTTCCCATAATCAGTTATACTATCCGTAAGACAAGACTGGAGGGTGAACTGATTATGAGAACAGATAAAAGAAAAGTAGCGCTCATCGGTACCGGTATGGTGGGCATGAGCTATGCATATTCCATGTTGAATCAGAATATCTGTGATGAGCTGGTTCTGATTGATATTAACAAAAAGAGGGCAGAAGGCGAGGCGATGGATTTAAACCATGGGCTTGCCTTTTCTGCGTCCAATATGAAGATTTACGCGGGGGAGTATAAGGACACGTCAGACGCGGATATTGCCGTGATCTGTGCCGGTGTGGCACAGAAGCCGGGAGAAAGCAGGCTCAACCTGTTAAAACGAAATGCAGCGGTGTTTAAATCGATTGTGGACCCTGTTACGGAGTCGGGCTTTAACGGGATATTCCTGGTAGCGACTAATCCGGTGGATATCATGACGCGGATCACGTATGCGCTTTCCGGATTTAATCCGCGGAGAGTGCTGGGAAGCGGGACCGCTTTGGATACTGCCAGGCTGCGCTATCTCCTGGGAGAATCTCTTTCTGTCGATCCGCGGAACGTTCACGCCTATGTGATGGGGGAACACGGGGACAGCGAGTTTGTACCATGGAGCCAGGCGATGATCGCCACGAAACCCATCCTTTCATTATGTGAGGAACAGGGAGAGGGCGGTATGGAAGTGATCTGCGGGGATGAGTTAAAGCGGATTGAGGAAGACGTGCGTGGAGCGGCATACCAGATCATCGAGGCAAAGAGTGCCACATACTACGGTATCGGTATGGCGCTTTCCAGAATCACGAGGGCGATTCTGGGAGATGAAAACAGTGTTCTGACCGTATCCGCCATGCTGCGCGGTGAGTACGGGCAGAATGACGTATATGCCGGTGTTCCTTGCATTATCAATAAAAACGGCATTTTCCGCGTGCTGCCGCTGGACTTAAGCGAGGAGGAAAAACGACGCCTCGGTGAGTCCTGTGATACACTCAGGGCCAGTTTCGACGAATTGGAACAGTAAAGGCAGCCGTTCGGTTCGTGAAGGTGACACGGAAAAACGAAAATACAGAAAAAGGACCAGCCGTCCGGTTGAGCGGCTAGTCCTTTTTCTTTTCTCCCGTGGCCTTAGATTCTTTGCGTTCTTCAGCGTTTTCTTCGTCTTCATCTTTTACATATTCCAGAATTGCGCTGATATCACAGTCCAGATATTTGCAGACTCTCGCCATCAGGGCAAGGTCGACGCGGGAGACCTTGTTGTTGCAGTAATTATTCAGCTGAGTCCGCTGTATTTCACAGTGGTAACAGACTTTGTTCTTGCTTTCGCCCTTTTCACAGATTAAGTCGGCCAGCTTAATATTAATATGCCCCATATAACGCCTCCTTCCGTATAGTGATATTATATTCAAATATATGTGCGAAAATAAGATGTATTTATATAGATATATTTTAACAGATGTATTAAAATACAGGTACAGCGCTATTCGAAAAGGAGAGGAAGTACCGTATGAAGAGATTGTCCTGTTTTGCAGCAGCGGTTATTGTGATGGTGACACTATACAGAATGATACCACATTATGAGATATTAGCCCAGTACAGTTTCAGTTCGCCCGGCAGCAGGGAGACGACAATTCTTGCCGTCAGCCACACCGTTGGGCCTGCGCTCTACGCATCGGGAGAAACTATTTTAAGACTGCACAGAAAACTGAATTACGATGTTCCTTCCAGCCGGGTTATTCTTATGATTTATGGAAAGAAAAGCGATGTGGAGAAGGGGAAATGCAGTGCGATTATGATTTATGAGGGAGAGGATGGCAGCAGGGAAGAAGATGCAGGAATTGTATTCTTAAAATGACCGGAGACATGCAGGGCGGTTGGCGCAGTGAGGGGATTCCACTTACTTATCTGGTATACAAAATAAAAAAACCCTTGAATATTCAAGGGTTTCAACCAGCTGATGACGGGACTCGGACCCGTGACCTCCTCACTACCAATGAGGTGCGCTACCACCTGTGCCACATCAGCGTCTTATGTTTTAGCTCGTCAAGCGAACCTCATATATAGTAGCATGAGAAATTATATTTGTCAACAGAAAAAATATAAAAATTTATATCTTTTTTATCTGAATCGAGAATCTTTGACGGAAGCTTTTTTCCGTGGTATACTGTTCCCACGTGGCGACAGGAGGTATTTCATGAAGAAGAAACGCAGAAAAAGAAAAAGTGCATGGGCTGTTTTTTTCAAACCCATTAAAGTAATATTCTCGATTTTTTTAATTCTGATGATTCTCGGGCTGGGAGCCGGCGGCATCGTATATTTGAAGTTCGGGGATGAGATTTCGGCCTGTAAGGAACGGGCGGATCAGATTGTGGCACAGTCGAAGAGAGAAGATTTTTCACAGCCGTCGGATACCAGAATCTACGATTCCTCGGGACAGGTGATCGGTATTATCAATACGGGACATTATGAGTACGTGCCAATTACGGAGATCAGCGAGAATCTGCAGAACGCATATATTGCCCAGGAGGACAAGCGCTTTTATCAGCATCACGGTGTAGATATTATCGGCCTTGCGAGGGCGGGAGTGGCTCTGGTTAAGAATAAGGGGGAGATTACCCAGGGCGGCAGTACCATCACGCAGCAGGTGATCAAAAATACGTATCTGACACAGGAAAAATCATTTACAAGAAAGATTACGGAGATCTTTGCGGCACCGCAGATGGAAGAAAAGTATTCCAAGGCCGATATCCTGGAATTTTACTGTAATACCAATTTCTATGCAAACCGCTGTTACGGAGTGGCCAAGGCCAGCCTCTTTTATTTTGACAAAGAGGCTAAGGATCTGACTGTCTGGGAGGCGGCTACCCTTGCAGGAATCAGCAATAATCCGTCGCGCTATAATCCGGTGGCCCATCCGGAAGCGGCGCTGGAAAAAAGAAATAAAATTATCGACAACATGCAGAAAAATGGCATGCTTACTGAGGAAGAGTGTGAGACAGCCAAGGCGCAGCCGCTTACGGTGGCTAAGGTGACAGAGGAAGGAACGAAGGAGACATACCAGTCCAGCTATGCAGTCCACTGTGCGGCCCAGGAACTGATGAAGAACGACGGTTTCGAGTTTGAATACACCTTTGCCGATGAGGCTGCCTATAATGACTATAAGGAGCGCTATCAGGAAGCGTATCAGGAGAAGAGCGATCTGATCCGCAACGGTGGTTTTGAGATTCATACCAGCCTCGACAGCACGCTTCAGACACAGCTTCAGGCCGGGATAGATGAAACGCTGGCGAAGTTTACCGACGTTTCGGAGAACGGGAAATACGCGCTTCAGGGGGCTGCTGTCTGTATCGACAACCGGACGGGTTATGTTGTGGCCATTTCCGGAGGACGAGGCACGGACGATGAATATAACAGAGGCTTTTTGAGCAGACGTCAGCCCGGATCGACGATCAAACCGCTGATCGACTATGCTCCTGCCTTTGAAACCGGTTATTACTATCCGTCGAGAATGGTTAATGACCATTTGTTCGATAAGGGGCCGAAGAACAGCGGCAATAAATATTACGGTGAGGTCTCTGTGAGGGAGGCGCTGAACCGAAGCTTAAACACGGTCGCCTGGCAGGTGCTGGCAGATATCGGCGTGGACTATGGAATGAGCTATCTCGACAAAATGCATTTTGTAGGACTCAGCTATCTGGATAACTGGAATACCAGCATGAGCATCGGCGGATTTACCGAGGGCGCCCGCGTTGTGGACATGGCGAGGGGCTACTCTGTTCTGGCTAATGGAGGAATGTACAGCAACAATACGTGTATCACCGGCATTGACAGTCAGTATGAGGGCGACCTCTATCAGGAGAATCAGCCGGAAGAACGTATTTTTACGGAAGACACGGCATATATGGTAACCGATGTCCTAAAAGGAACCTTAAATCAGCCATACGGTACCGGTTATGGACTGGGACTGCCGATACCGGCAGCAGGTAAGACGGGAACGACCAACAGCAGTAAGGATACCTGGTTCTGCGGCTATACAAAGTATTACACCACAGCTGTCTGGGTTGGCTACGATACCCCGAAAGCCATGCCGGGCGTGTACGGAAAGACGTATGCCGGAAAAATCTGGTATGATTTTATGAAACAGTGCAACGAAGGCCTTCCGGCTGAGGACTGGGTAATGCCGTCAACAGTCGCCTACTATAATGTGGACTCCAGAGGTGAGAAGACCAGTCAGGAGACCGGGAAGCAGGATCTGTTTTCTTCTGTGGCAGAACAGAATGCGAGGTCCAACTCGAAGAAGTGGGATGAGGAACAGAAGATGAAGGAGGAAAATGCCAGAGCTGCTGCTGAGCAGGCTTCGAGAGACGCCGCGGCACAGGGGCAGGAGCAGGCGGCTGCAGGGCTTACCGCTCTGATCGGTGAATTAAACGCTCTTGCGTACCAGGATGATACTACGCAGGAAAAGATCAGCCAGGGCCGGACGATGCTGGAGATGCTGGACGGTACAGAACAGTACGAGGCGTTAAAGCAGCAGTTTGATGAGGCGGCAGCCAGGGCGGGATCTCTTCCGTATGAGGAACAGACCGTTCCGCCATCCCAGGAGATCGGGCCGGGAATTACCCATGAGGCGAGACCTGGCGAGGCCCCGTCAGCTTCACAGGATATCACCTCCGGTCAGGCTCCGGGCGTACAGCCGGGCGCGGCTCCGGGAGGTATCGAAGCAGTGGGACCGGGCGGCCTGTAAAGAACCGGGAGTTACGAAAAAAGGTTATGAAAAACAGAACATTTTAGGGTTGCTTTTTATTGGGATAGCTGTTATGCTAGATGAGGATTTATGAAAATCATAAAAATAAACGATGAAAGGAAGTGAACCAGAGTGGAAGGTCGAAGTCAGAAGATGGAAGCAGACAATTATCATAAGCGGGTGGTAGTGTGGGCAGAGTCGATGACTTCGGAACTGCTCTGTCTTCACTGCCGTTAAAGAATCGTCTTTTGCGCTTATGATAGCCATTTCCTGAGGGTCTGCGCCTCAGGGATGGCTATTTTTGCGTGCTGCTTCCACGGTAAACCACACTTAAAAAATATGGTTCAAATGGAAGGAGAAAGAAAATGCAGGAGAATTTTAGCATGGAAGAACTGATGGATCTGCTGTTTACCCGTCAGTTCCGTAAATTGAAAGATATTTTGACAGAGATGAACGAGGTGGATATTGCCACTTTTATTGAAGAACTGGATTCAGAGAAGACCGTGGTGGTCTTCCGGATGCTGCCAAAGGAACTGGCGTCGGACGTGTTTGCCTGCCTGGAGGTAGATAAGCAGGAGCACATTATCAACAGCATCACGGATTATGAGCTGGGTACCATTGTAGATGATTTGTTCGTGGATGATGCGGTTGATATGCTGGAGGAACTCCCGGCCAGTGTGGTAAAGCGTGTTCTGAAAAACGCGAGACCCGATACGAGAAAATTGATCAACCAGTTTTTAAATTACCCGGATAACAGCGCCGGCAGTATTATGACGGCAGAGTATGTCGGGCTTAAGCAGTCCATGACCGTGGAGCAGGCATTTGCCTATATCCGGAAAAACGGTGTGGATAAAGAGACCATTTACACCTGCTATGTCATGGATGAAAAGAGGAGACTGGAAGGTGTAGTTACGGTTAAGGACTTACTGATGAACCCCTACGAGGAAGTAATCGGAAATATCATGGATACCCATGTTATCAAGGCATTTACCACCGAAGATCAGGAAGAAGTGGCGGACAGCTTCCAGAAATACGACCTTTTAAGCCTTCCGGTAGTAGATCATGAAGAACGCCTCGTCGGTATTGTAACGGTGGATGACGTGGTCGATGTCATGGAACAGGAGGCTACCGAGGACTTCGAAAAAATGGCTGCCATGCTTCCCAGCGAGAAACCGTATTTAAAGACAGGCGTCTTTCAGCTGGCCAAAAACAGAATTGCCTGGCTTCTGATTCTGATGGTCAGCAGCATGATAACCGGCGGAATCCTGGCAAAATACGAGGCTGCCTTTGCCGTGATCCCGCTTCTGGTAACCTTCATTCCCATGCTGACCGACACCGGTGGCAACGCGGGAAGCCAGAGCAGCACCATGATTATCCGTGGTATGGCGGTAGGTGAGATTGAACCGGGCGACTTATTTAAAGTGCTCTGGAAAGAACTGCGGGTAGGCGTTATCGTTGGCATGATTCTGGGCTTTGTCAATTACGTTCGTCTCGTAATTCTTTATCCGGGCAGAGAAATGCTGTGTCTGACCGTTGTGCTGAGCCTGATGGCCACCGTTATTATTGCCAAGACCATTGGCTGCATGCTCCCGATCGCGGCTAAAGTGTTCCATATGGATCCGGCCATTATGGCGGCGCCGCTGATTACGACGATCGTCGATGCGGTGAGTTTGATTATTTATTTCCAGCTGGCGTGTACGCTGCTGGGCTTATAGAAAATTATGAACTGACTGTTTAAACATAATAACCGTTTTCAAAGTGAATCTCGTTTTTTATCTCTTGTTTTTACTTCTGAAGCCTGTACCCAGCCCCAATGATGGAGGAGAGGCGGAGGGAGGGGGAGAAGGAACCTGCCGTCCCTTCTCCCCCTCCCTCCGCCTCTCCTCCGTCACTGGGGCGTACTCCCTTTCCCCTAATTTCCATGTATTACCTTTACATCTCCCCCATTATATGCTACAATTTCCTTATCGTACTGTTTTCAAAAATATAACGCTCTAAAAAGGAGGAAACCAATGACTACAGGAGCAGTGATCCTTGCTGCCGGCCATAAAAGCTCGACGACCAGCTTCCAGCCCATGCTTCCGGTCGGAGATACGACTGCGGTGAGGCGGATTATCATAACGCTTCAGAGAGCCGGTGTGGAACCGGTGGTGGTGATTACGGGAGACAGAGGAGAAGAGCTGGAGAAGCATATTTCCAAGATGCGCGTGGTATGCTTAAGAAATACGGAGTATGCCGGGACGCAGCTGTTCGACAGTATCTGTATGGGATTAAACTATATTGAAGATCTGTGTGACAGAGTGCTGGTTATGCCGACAAAGGCCCCGCTGCTGCTGTCGGAGACCATCGAAAAGATTATGGAAAGCAGGGCCCCTCTGTGCTGTCCCGTATACGACGGCAGAAGAGGCCATCCGGTGATGATTGCGAAGGACTGGATTCCGAAGATTCTGAACTATCAGGGGGAGTACGGACTCCGAAGCTTTCTCAGGGAGCCGGAGGCGGATGCGGTGCTGGAGGAGATTCCCGTGGATGACAGAGGGATTATTCAGGCCGTGGAGACGGATGAGGACTGTGCCATGGCGATGAACGGAAGGCATGGAAAGCTGCCGCTTCACAGCCGCATGTCGCTCTATCTTGAGTGCGACGAAGTCTTTTTTGGACCGGGGATCGCACAGTTTCTGTCGCTGATCGACCATACCGGGTCCATGCAGACCGCCTGTAAACAGATGCATATGTCCTACAGTAAGGGATGGAAGATTATGAAGACTGCGGAACGGGAGCTTGGCTATCCGCTATTAATCACCCAGTCCGGCGGCGCAGAGGGAGGCTATTCCCAGCTGACCCCGAAGACGAAGGACTTTTTAAACCGTTTTTTGCAGATGGAGCAGGAGATGAACAGTCAAGCCGCCCGTCTGTTTGAAAAATATTTTGGAGATGAGAGGTAATGGGGATGAAACAGTTATTTGAAGAAATGAAACAGCTTCTGGAGCAGGGGGACGACCTGGTTCTGGTGACGGTGATCGCCGGTTCCGGTTCCACACCGAGAGGCGCAGGAGCCAGGATGATTGTCAGAAAAGACGGAACAACCATGGGAACCATTGGCGGAGGCGCGGTGGAATATGAGGCAGGCCGCATGGCGCTCGATGTGCTGAAGAGCAAAAACTCCTTCAGTAAGGGATTTAAGCTGGTAAAGGGCCAGGTGGCAGATCTGGGTATGATCTGCGGCGGAGACGTAGTGGTCTATTTCCAGTATGTAAATCCGGATAACCGGGAATTCCTTGCCATCTGTGAGGAAGGAATCCAGGCGTGCGAAAGGGATGAGGACAGCTGGATTATTACGGATATTACGGATGAGACAGCATGGGCCGTAGGAATCTATTCAGAAAGCCATGGCTTTGCCGGGATTACCGTGGAGGGCGATATAGAACCTCTGACACAGACAAAGGCAGTGCAGACCACCGTAAACGGCAGACGGTATTACAGCGAGCCCCTGATGAGAGCCGGAACGGTATACGTGTTCGGCGGCGGCCATGTGGCGCAGGAGCTGGTTCCGGTGATTGCCCATGTGGGATTCAAATGCGTCGTTTATGATGACCGCCCTGAATTTGCGTGCAGCAGCCTGTTCCCGGATGCGGTGGATACCATTGTCGGTGATTTTACCAGTATTTTTGATAAGGTAACGATTCGTGAACAGGATTACGTTGTGATTATGACGAGAGGCCATCAGTGCGATTATGACGTTCAGAAACAGGTTCTCAGAACGCCGGCTCACTATATCGGCGTGATGGGGAGCCGCCAGAAACTGATGACGCTTGCCGGAAAGCTGAAAGCGGAAGGCTTCACCGATCAGGATATCGAACGGTTTTACAGCCCGATCGGACTGGCAATTCTGGCGGAGACTCCAGCGGAGATCGCCATCAGTGTGGCCGGCGAACTGATCATGGTCAGAGCAAGGAGAGAGGGCCGGACAAAATGACAGAACGCCATCTCTTTTTGAAGGGACGGTCCGGGACAGGGAAGACGACGTGGCTTTTGTCCTGCCTGAAGCCTTACTGGAAGGAAGCGGGAGGTTTTTTGACCCAGCGTCTTATGGACGGTACCGGTGAGACTGTGGGATTCTGCCTCCTGCCAGTGGAGAATATGACGGAACCGCCTCCCGTGACGAGACTTTATGAGCCTGGAATAGAGGGCGTTTTTATTGAGAAAACACTGGAAGGATGGAGAAAGTATCCGGAGGTGTTTGAGACAATGGGGGCGGAGATTCTCGATCGCCTGCTGGACCGGCCGGAGCGGTACCGTTTTTGTTATATCGATGAGGCCGGAGGAGTAGAACTGAAGGTAAAGCCGTTTATGGAGCGGCTGGAGCGGCTGCTTGACGGTCCGCTCTTCTGCATCGGTGTTTTGAAACATTCAGATAATCTGGCAGCCATGGGTACGAGAGTATCGCTTTCCGCCAATGCGGCTCCGGACAGGAACCGGCTGGAATCGAAGATGGAACAGCACTTTCATTGCCGGATTCTGTCTTTTGCAGGGGCTGAAGATGAGAAGATGGAAATCAGGCGGATGATACAACAGCGGCTTGCCGGAACCGCAGAGAAGGAGTGTGAGGGGTAATGGTGGAAAAACGCCGGGTACGTATGCGGCTTACTGCGATGACTGTGTTGTTTGTCATCTGTTTTTTCGGATCATTTATGCTTGGAAGATATCCGATTGAGCCGTGGACGCTGATTCGCGTGCTGGCCTCCAGAGTCATTCCGGTCACACCGGACTGGCCCTCACAGGTAGAGACGGTTCTTTTTAATGTGCGCCTTCCGCGGGTGCTGATGGCTGCGCTGATTGGAGCCGGTCTGTCAGCTGCCGGAGCGGCCTATCAGGGAATCTTTAAAAATCCCATGGTCTCTCCGGATGTGCTGGGAGCGTCCTCCGGAGCCGGTTTTGGTGCCGCCCTGGGTCTGTTTCTCTCATTTTCCTATCAGGGGGTATCCTTTTTGGCATTTATTTCAGGACTGTCTGCCGTGGCTGTCGTCTGCCTGATCAGCGGCCGTGTGAAATACAACCAGACTCTGGGACTGGTACTGGCTGGAATGATGGTAAGCTCCCTGTTTACGGCTGCGGTGTCCTTCTTAAAACTGGTGGCGGATCCCAATAATACGCTTCCGGTGATCACCTACTGGCTCATGGGGAGTCTGGCCTCGATCCGGCCGAAGGATCTGGCGTTTGCGGCTCCCTGGATCATCGGAGGTATCATTCCGATCTGTCTGATGCGCTGGAAAATCAATGTACTGACGCTTGGAGAGGAAGAGGCGCGCTGTATCGGCGTCAATACCGGTGCCGTCCGTCTGGCCGTAGTGCTCTGTGCAACACTGATTACATCGGCGGCCGTATCGGTCAGCGGACTGATCGGATGGGTGGGGCTGGTGATCCCCCATTTTGCCCGCATGCTGGTGGGAAGCGATTACCGGAAGATGCTTCCGGCTTCCCTGCTTTTGGGCGCAAGTTTTTTGGTGGTGGTCGATAACTTTGCCCGACTTCTGGCCACCAGCGAAATCCCCATTGGTATCCTTACCGCGTTTGTGGGAGCGCCGTTTTTCCTCTGGCTGATCCTGAGGGAAGGAAATAAACTTTGAGAGGTGATCGAATATGGGGCTGGTTGTAGAAAATCTGACCTTCAGTTACCGGTGTTTTCCCGTCCTTAAGGGCGTGGATTTTTCTGTGGAAGCAGGAAATCTCGTCTGCATGCTCGGAAAGAATGGAGCCGGAAAGAGTACGCTGTTCCGCTGTATACTGGGCCTCTTAAAAGGATACCAGGGGAAAATCACAGTCGATGGCGTGGACTTAAGAACACTGAAAGAGAAGGACATGGCCAGAAAGATCGCCTATATTCCTCAAAATCATGACCAGGCGTTTGCTTTTTCGGTTCTGGACATGGTAATGATGGGAACCACATCGTCGCTGCAGGGCTTTCAGAATCCGGGCAAGGAGCAGCGGGAGGCGGCTTTTGACGCACTTAAGACCATGAGGATCGAAGCGATGGCGGAACGCTCTTACGCACATCTGAGCGGAGGAGAACAGCAGCTGGTCCTGATTGCGAGGGCGATTGCGCAGCAGGCGGGAATCCTCATCATGGACGAGCCCTGTGCAAATCTCGATTACGGCAATCAGGCCAGAGTGATGGAGGAGTTAAAACGGCTTTCCAGGGAGGGATACCTTATTGTACAGTCTACTCACAGCCCGGATCAGGCGTTTCTCTACGCCGACCAGGCGGCGGTTCTTTCGGACGGGGTGATCAGGGCTTTCGGAAAGCCGGAGGAGGTGCTGACAGAAGCACTGCTGGAGGCCATGTATGGCATACCGGTTCGGTTATTTGATGCGGGAGACACGGGCAGAAAGCTGTGTATGCCCGAACGGGTGAAGGGGGAATAAATGATGTGGGAACTGTATGAAAGGCTGATTGAGCCGATCCCGGACGATGTTCCGGTGGACGAAATTCTCGTGGGAACCAGCTGTACGATGGTGAGAGCCGGAGGCGCAGCGGGGGCCGCCGCCAACCAGAGGTTAGAGAGCCGGCCCCGCATACTGGGAGAAGGAGAATGGGAACAGGAGCTGACATGGAGACAGGCGGCGTCTCTGATTAATTCCTGGAATTTTTTGGAGGCGGGTATCGGTGCGGCGGCCATCAATGCCTACTATAACAGGAAAGACGTGCTGATGAACGGAATTGCTGCATATGAGGGCGTGAAGATCCTGGAGAGCTGCGACACGTTTGCCGCACCGGGGGATGGGTTCGCCGGAAAAAAGGTGGCGACCATCGGCCATTTCCATTATGCGGAACGCTATTTGAAAACGGCGGGGGAACTCTTCGTTCTGGAGCGGGAACCCCGGGAGGGGGATTATCCGGATACTGCCTGCGAATATATTTTGCCGGATATGGATTATATCTACATCACGGGTTTTACGCTGGTGAATAAGACACTTCCAAGACTTCTGGAGCTTGGGAAAAATGCCCGGGTGGTTCTGGTGGGGCCGAGCGTCCCGATGGCGCCGGTGCTGTTTGAATTTGGTGTGAGGGAGCTGGCCGGAACTCTGATTACGGATACGGAGAAGACGGAAAGGCTTGTTCGATTCGGCAGCCACCGGGCAGTTGTCCGTTCAGGGATACCTGTAAGAGCCGGGTATGAAGAGTGACGGAAGGCAGAGGCGGCCGGCAGTGGCCGCGGGTTATTGAGAGAATAAAGAAAATTCAGGGAGGTAATAACATGAGAAAAAGGAAACAAATATGGCTGGGGCTGTCTCTTGCCGCAGCCATGATGATGGGATTAAACGGCTGTGCAAAAGGCACTGGAAACGCCGCTGGAAACGCCGGAGATACGCAGCAGGCCACGGTGGCAGAGACCACTGTTTCCGACACGTCAGAGGCGGCGCTGCAGGAGAAAACAGACAGTTCCGCAGCCGGAGACAACGGTGTGCGGGAGGAAGGGACGAGAATTGTTACGGACTCAGCCGGAAGAGAGGTGGAGATCCCTTCGGAGATCACGAAGATCGCGCCCTCCGGTCCACTGGCACAGATTGTTCTTTACACGGTGAGCCCGGATAAGCTGGCCGGTCTGGCCGCTGATTTCTCCGATGAGGCGAAGCAGTATATTGACGAAAAGTACTGGGGCCTTCCGAAATTCGGGCAGTTCTACGGAAAAAATGCAAGTCTTAATATGGAAGCCCTGATTGCGGAAGCACCGGATGTCATCATTGATATCGGAGAGGCGAAAAAGACGGTAAAAGAGGATATGGACGCTCTGCAGGAACAGCTGAATATACCGGTTATCTTTGTGGAAGCGACACTTCCCACTATGGCGGATGCCTACGAAATGCTGGGAGATATTACCGGTGAGAAGGAGCAGGCCGGGAAGCTGGCGGATTACTGCAGGGCAGAAATCGCAAAGGCGGATAAGAATGCCGCGGCGATTGATGACAGCGACAAAAAGAGCGTGTATTTCGGCCTGGGCGACGACGGCCTCCACACCAACGCCAAAGGTTCCATCCATGCCGATGTCATCGAACGGATCGGCGCGGTCAATGCAGCCGATGTGGAAGCGGTGTCCAGCGGAGGCGGAAGCGAAGTGTCCTTTGAACAGGTGCTGCTCTGGAATCCGGATCTGATCATTGTGGATTCCCAGAAACTTTACGACACGCTTACATCAGATTCCATGTGGCAGGAGCTGGATGCCGTAAAGAATGGCAAAATTTTCAAGATTCCGACTGCGCCCTACAGCTATATGAGCAGCCCGCCCTCTGTAAACCGTATGATTGGAATCGAATGGCTGGGAAATCTTGTCTACCCGGATCTCTATTCATCGAATATCCGGGAAGAGGTGAAGAATTTCTATCAGCTTTTCTATCATATCGATGTAACTGACGAACAACTGGATACCATACTGAAGGATGCTGTCAGCAATTAGTCAGCCGTTTGGCAGAAAAAGTCTGAAAAATACGCGGAGCCGGGGAAGGGCTTCGCGTATTTTGGTGAATTCTGCAGACTCTTTAAGCAACAGCCGGTTTTGCGGCTGGCGCATACGCCGGCTTATTTGAGCCAGTCCAGCTGTCCGCTTTGTATCGCATCAAGATTCTGTGCAATCCGTTCCTCCGGCCAGTCCCACCATTTTAATGATGACAGAGCGGCAATGGTTTCTTCTGAATACCGTCTTTTGATTGGCCTGGCAGGGATCCCGCCTGCAATTGTATAGGGCGGGATATCCTTTGTCACAACCGCGCGGGCTCCGATGACTGCGCCGTCGCCGATCGTAACTCCTGCCATAAGGACGGCCTCGTAGCCGATCCAGACATCGTTGCCGATGATGATATCTCCCTTGTTATCCCACGAAGCCGTCACATTCTGCTTATCCAGTCCCCATTCTTCAAAGAAAAGAGGGAACGGGTAGGAAGACAGCGAGGATAATGTATGATTCGCGCTGTTAAAGAGAAATTTTGCTCCACAGGCGATCGAGCAGAATTTGCCTATGATAAGACGATCCTGGTTGACTGGATAATGGTATAAAACGTTATTTTTTTCGAAATCCGCCGGGTCGTTGACAAAATCGTTATAAATGGTGTAATCGCCCACCTGAATACTGGGGTCGGTAATCGTATTTTTTAAGTAAACTGTCTGGGTATCTCCGGTTCTGGGATATAATTTTTTTAAATCCGGCATTTTACAAATCCTCCTTATTGTTTAATCCATAATAGTATTCTAATAATTCGCGGGAATAATCCACGACTCTGCCGCCTGGCAGCAGTAACACCCGGTTAATGCCAATCTGTTCAACAAACCAGGGATTGTGGCTGACAACCATAATCGTTCCTTCAAAGAGTTGAAAGTTTCTGCCAATGATACTCTGCGTTTCAGGATCCAGGTGATTGGTAGGCTCATCCAGGACCAGAAAGTTGGCCTTTTGCAGTAAAACCCTGCACAGGCATACACGGGCTTTTTCACCGGGAGAGAGAACCTCGGCTTTTTTACAGATATCGTCCTCGTAAAACAGAAAATTACTTAGTACCGAACGCAGCTGTTTGATGGTATAGCCATCAGTCTGAACATTTTCTAACACTGTTTTTTGCAGATCAAGCTGTTCCAGTTCCTGCGCATAGTAAGCAACATCCGTTTTAGAATGAAAACGGATCTTTCCTGCATCCGGAAGAAGGATTCCCATGATCAGCTTAAGCAGCGTGGATTTTCCGACTCCGTTTTCACCGACGACTAAAAAGCGTTCTTTTCCATTTACGTGAAACGATAAGTCTTTGTAGAGCCATGGCTGGTCCGGATAATGGAAGGACAGGTTACAAACTTCTAACGGGAGATCTGCGCCTTCCCGTCTGGGACGGATATCCATTTTAACCCGTTTGCAGATTCTGTCACAAGGATGGAGCCAGCTTCTTTTTTTCTCCAGCCTTAACGCCCGTTCCTGCCCCATGCGTTTCAGCGCATGATTGGTCCTGCTGGCCTGGTTAGCCCGCTGTACAAATGCTTCCAGTTCCTTTATCTCTTTTTCCTCCTGGATGAGAATCCGTTGACGCAGACGCTGCTCCTCTGTATACTTCTTTTTATAAGTATCGTAATTGCCGTCGTAGACAGAAATTTTGTGCGCAGCTTTATTGATGAACAGGATTTTGTGAATAATCTGATTGAGGAAGGCGGTATCGTGGCTGATAATCAGCACCATTCCTTTGTAATTTTTTAAAAACTCAGTCACAAACTCTTTTGCAGCCGCATCTAAATGGTTTGTCGGTTCGTCCAGCAGCAGAATGTCAGCTTTTGAGTATAGAACGCGGGCGAAGGCTATTTTTGATTTCTGACCGCCGGACAGCCGGTTAATCGGCATATCCAGCAAATCAATGTCAATCTGCATGCGTTCAATGATATCCAGCAAAATGCTGTCTGCCTTATAACAGTCGAAAAATTCTAAATGGGTCTGGAGTTTATCCATCTGCTTCAGCAGAGAGGCATGCTCCGTGACAGTCGCATGTTCCAACCTCTGATAGATCCGGCTGAGATCTGCTTCCAGTCTGCGTATCGGTCGTCCCTCCTGCAGATAATCGAGAACTGTACAGGTTTCGTCGTGAATCACAATCTCCTGCGGCAGACAGGCGATTCGTGAATTGCCGGTGGATATGGTTCCGCTGTCTAATTCCAGTTCATGCATCAGAACATGGAACAGCGTCGTTTTCCCGGCGCCGTTGACACCAACGATACCTGCTTTGTCGTGATCGTTTATTAAAAATTCCGCGTCCTCGTAAATGATTTCCGACCCGAAACTTAAATTCATTTTACTGCCTTTCATAGTCATATGAAACCTCCCTGTTTTGCTGAATCAGACGGTTGTTTTCCCATCGCCTGCCTCGAAAGAAGAGGAATCCGGCGATGGCAGGAATTATGGGTGAAAGAGCCTGCCCGATATAGATGCCGGGGAAACCGACGCCGAAAGTAAAGGCCAAAAGCCAGCTTACGGGAAGCCGGACAATGACCGCATCTAAAAGTGCATTGAACATGGCAATGTTTGCAGAACCGACGCCAATGGCAAAGGAATCAAATGTATACATAACCGCGTAAACGAGACTGTTTGCCCCGCAGCATATCCTTAAATACAGAATTCCGTCTGATATGACTTCTGCATTCACCGGATTAAATATCATCATGATCGGTTTTGCAAAAAGCTGCACTAGCAGTACGGTGAGAAGCGTGATGATGATATTTAAGTAAAGTCCTGCTTTCGTTGTTTTTCTTACTCTGTCGATATCGTTCGCGCCAAAATTTTGTCCTGCCATGGCTGTTACCGCCTGTCCGATGGCCCAGCAGGGCATACCGGCGAACGTGTTAATCTTTAATCCCACGCCGGACGCGGCGGCAACCGGGACACCGAAACGGTTGAGCATCCCCGTAATGAGAAGATAGGAAATATTAACGACAGCCATTTGGGCCGCCGCAGGCAGTCCCACCTTCAAAATAGCTGCCATCTTATCCGGTTTCACGGCAAAATGCCGGAATTTAAAGTCAAACACAGAGTTCCGCCTCTTTAAGTGGATAACAGAAATCATAAACGAAATCCCCTGTGATGCGATGGTCGCATAGGCGGCCCCTTCTGTTCCCATGGCGAATGGTCCCACCAGTATGATATCCAGTACGATATTGACTGCGGCTGCAATTGCGACGAAGGCGAGGGGACTCTTTGAATCTCCCAGCCCTTTTAAAATCGAACAGACCGCGTTATAGCCAAACACAAATACGGTGCCGCAGCAGATGATTTTCATATAGGCGCAGGTATCCTCCATCGCTTCCGGAGGAACATTCAGCATGCGAAAGAGCGGCTTATACGCGGAAAGGCCTATGGCAGTAACAAGGATTGCGGCGAGAAAAGCAATGGAAAATAAGGTGCCGACTGTTTCACGCTGCCCTTTTTCATCGCCTGCCCCTTTGTATTGGGCGGCTGCTACGGTGCCTCCCATCGTAAGGCCGATACAGACTGAGTTGATAATAAAGCCTGCCATAGAGGCGTTGCTTATAGCGGCAAGCCCGGTATTTCCTACAATTCTGCCAACGACCAGCATATCAACGATGCTGTAAAAGGACTGCAGCAAGTTGGCAAACAGCAGGGGCAGTGCAAAAACAATCAATTTCCCGGGCACACTGCCTGTTGTTAAATTCTGTTCTTCGTTCATATTCAATCTCCTTATCCCGCATCACAGGAGCATCTGCCTGTGATACAAAAAAAGCAGAGGGCAGCACAAATATAGTGCGCCCTCTGCTCTGTGGTAAAGATACTTAATTCACGGCGATGGAGCGCACGACGGACGCACGCTTCACCGCTGTCAACAAAAGGCGGCAGACAAAACACTGTCTGCCGCCCAAAAAACAAATAAATGTCTATTGGAAAACACGAAAACGAAATCCCAAAACTACTGCTTTGGAATCAAATAGCCGCTGACTATTGTTTTCGTATTTTCAGGCTCCGCACAATGTTTTGTAATATCAAATTGTCCGGAGCTGTAATCAATGCAAAGCTTTCCAGATAACATTGCACTCACCCTTTCTTCCTGTATTATAAAACATTATAGAGAGTCCGGGGGAGGCTGTCAAGCGTAAGCTGTACTTTTAGGAAAAAACCGCTGTATAGCCCGTAAAACGCGGCAATACAGCGGTTTTTTCCTTTATCAGCTGCTAAAGATGGGGTGGATGCTTAAGCCTTGTTTACAAAAGACTCACAGTCTGTACATTCCTTCTGGGTCGGATTAGCCTCGTGGGTACCTACCTTGATGGCCTCAAGAGTACAGTAGTTTTCGCTCTCTGCATGGTAAGCGCAGTTGTTGATGGTACAATGAATACATTCGTTCTTTCCGTTAACTAACATGGTTTCATACCTCCTTAATTGTTTAATCAGTAATATTATCTGCAGAATTGAAGAAAATATACGGAAGGGATGCCGGAACGTGTTGGGGACTTGTTAGATTGTATGTTTGGGTGTATACTGTTTTCATTGAAAAAAATCGATGGAAAGGTTTTTGGGGAGGTTGTTGGGGTGGGACAGAAACAGAAGACAAAACAGGTAATCATGACGGAAGGCGTAATCTGGAAGCAGCTTTTGGCATTTTCCATGCCTCTTTTGGTAGGCAATCTGTTTCAGCAGCTGTATAATACCGTGGATTCCATTGTGGTCGGAAATTTTATTGGCAGTGAAGCGCTGGCGGCGGTAGGTTCCAGCAACTCTCTGATCAATCTGATCATCGGAATGTTTATGGGCATTGCCACCGGGGCGGGAGTGATTATATCCCAGTATTACGGGGCGAAGGATGAGCAGAAGCTTCACTGGGCGGTGCACACCTGTATGGCGCTGAGTCTGATTGGAGGAGCGCTTTTGATCGTGCTGGGCGTGCTTCTGTCGCCTCTGATTCTCCGCTGGATGGGGACACCCGAGGAGGTTATGCCGAATTCCGTGGCGTACCTGCGCATCTTTTTCTGCGGTTCCCTGTTTAACCTGGTATATAACATGGGGGCCGGAGTGCTGAGAGCGGTAGGAGATTCGAGGCGTCCTCTCTATTATCTCTGTGTTTCCTCTGTGGTAAACATCATTCTGGACATGGTTTTTGTCGTTGTTTTCCGCATGGGCACTGCCGGAGTCGGCTATGCCACCGTAATTGCCCAGGCGGTTTCTTCCGTGCTTACGGTGCGGGCGCTGATGAAGACGGAGGACAGCTACCGGCTCGTCCCATCCAGGATCAGAATCGACCGGCGCATGATGAAGCGAATTTTAAAGCTGGGCATCCCGAGCGGGATTCAGCAGAGCATCATCTCCCTGTCCAATGTCATCGTACAGGCGAATATCAACGGCTACGGTGCGGCCGCCATGGCGGGCTACGGCGCCTACAGCAAGGTGGATGGCTTCGCCATGCTCCCGCTTCAGAGCTTCTGTATGGCTTCGACCACCTTTACAGGACAGAATATCGGGGCGAAAAAGGCAAGACGTGTCAAGGATGGGATGTTTCAGGGGATTGCCATCAGCCTGATTTATACGGCCTTTATTTCTGCTGTCCTTTATTTGAATGCGGACAAGATTCTCCGCATCTTCTCACCGGATGATACGGTTATCGCCTTCGGGCACACCACCATGGCCATCCTGCTTCCGTTTTACTGGTCCATCGCGATCCACCAGATCCTGATGGGAAGTATCCGCGGAAGCGGAAGAACCATGGTTACCATGTTGATCGGCGTTGGAAACATGTGTATCCTGCGCATGATATATATTAATTTACTGGTTCCATTTTTCCCGAGTTTTGAAGCCGTTATGTGGTGCTATCCAATTACCTGGATGACAACGATGCTGATGGACTGCGTTTACAGCGCAAAGGCAAAATGGATTCCGAAAGGAGAATAGACGATATGAAACACGGATTTATCCGGGTGGCGGCAGCAACTCCCGATGTAAAAGTGGCTGATCCCCAGTTTAACAGGACAGAAATCTGCGCTCTGATCCGGGCGGGAATAGAGAGAAAAGCGAAGCTCATGGTATTTCCGGAGCTGTCGCTTACTGCGTACACCTGCGGTGATTTATTCGGGCAGGATGCCCTGCTGTACGGGGCGAGGAGAGAACTGAAAGAGATTTTAAAGGAGACGGAAGGTTCCGATCTTCTGGCGTTTATCGGAATGCCGTGGGAGAGGAGCGGAAAGCTTTACAACACGGCCGTGGCGGTTCAAAACGGGAGAATCCTGGGCATTGTTCCCAAGTCAAACATTCCCAACTACTCTGAATTTTACGAGCGCCGTTATTTCGAACCGGGCAATGAGATCCCTGTGATGGTCAGCTGGGAAGGACAGAATTTCCCTATGGGGACAAATATTCTGTTTGCCTGCGAGGAGATGCCTGGGTTTGTTGTGGCCGCGGAAATCTGCGAGGATGCCTGGGTACCATGTCCGCCGTCGATCCGCCATACGGCGGCCGGTGCGACCGTGATCGTCAACTGTTCTGCCAGTGATGAGACCACGGGAAAGGATATCTACCGCAGGAGCCTGATCACCGGCCATTCCGCCAGCCTTGTCTGCGGGTATGTGTACGCCAATGCGGGAGACGGCGAGTCTACCCAGGACCTGGTGTTCGGAGGGCAGAATCTGATTGCAGAAAATGGAACGTGTCTGGCGGAGTCGAAACGGTTTGCCAACGAAACGATTTTTGCGGATATGGATATGGAGCGTTTAAATAATGAGAGAAGACGCCTTTCCACATATCCGGTCCTGAATACCGGCTCATATGTTACGGTTGGATTTCATATAACAGAAGAGGAGTATGATCTGGAACGTCCCATCGATCCCATGCCGTTCGTTCCGACGGATGAAGGTCAGAGAAACAGGCGCTGTGAGGAGATTCTGTCCATTCAGGCCATGGGGCTGAAGAAACGTCTTGCCCATACCGGCTGCAGCCACGCCGTTATCGGCATTTCCGGAGGGCTGGATTCCACGCTGGCTCTGCTGGTGACGGTGCGGGCGTTTGATATGCTGAACATACCGAGACATCAGATTCATGCTGTGACCATGCCGTGCTTTGGAACCACGGACCGGACGTATCAGAATGCCTGTCTGATGACGAAGAAGGTGGGGGCGGAGCTGACTGAGATCGATATCAGGGAAGCCGTTACGGTTCATTTTCGTGACATCGGCCATGATATCAGCCTTCACGATGTAACCTATGAAAATTCCCAGGCCAGAGAGCGGACGCAGGTACTTATGGATCTGGCAAACCGGTGGGGCGGCATGGTGGTGGGTACTGGCGATATGTCAGAGCTGGCGCTTGGATGGGCCACCTACAACGGAGACCACATGTCCATGTACGGGGTCAATGCGTCGGTTCCGAAGACGCTGGTTCGCCATCTGGTCCGCTATTACGCCGACACGTGCGGGGAGGAAGAACTGAAAGCAGTGCTTTTAGACGTGCTGGATACCCCGGTGAGTCCGGAGCTTCTTCCGCCGAAGGAGGGCGAGATCGCCCAGAAGACGGAAGATCTGGTAGGCCCCTATGAGCTTCACGATTTCTTTCTGTATCAGGTCCTGCGGTACGGTTACCGGCCGGCCAAGGTTTTCCGTCTGGCAAAAGCGGCTTTTGACGGCCAGTATGACGGAGAGACTGTTTTAAAGTGGCTGAAGGTATTTTACCGGAGATTTTTCAGTCAGCAGTTTAAGCGCTCCTGTCTGCCGGATGGCCCGAAGGTAGGCTCCGTCGCAGTATCACCGAGGGGTGACTTACGCATGCCGAGCGATGCCAGCAGCCGTCTGTGGCTGGAAGAACTGGAGGGATTGTCATGATTACGAGCAGTGCCAACGGAAAAGTGAAGCAGGTGATGAATCTGGCGAAGAAGGCGAAGGCCAGGAAAGAGACCGGTCTGTTTGTGGCGGAAGGTCTCCGCATGTTCAAAGAGATTCCCAGGGACAGGATCGATAGTCTGTTCGTGTCAGAAAGCTTCTTAAAGAATCCGGAGGGAAGGAAACTGATCGGCCCGCTTGCCTTTGAGGCGGTGGCGGATGACGTGTTTAAGACAATGTCTGACACCACCACGCCGCAGGGTGTGCTGGCGCTGGTGAAGCAGTATGCGTATACGATCGACGATATTCTGGACCGTCCGGGGCCGGCGCTTCTCATGATTCTGGATACGATTCAGGATCCCGGAAACCTGGGAACCATCCTGCGTGCCGGAGAAGGCGCAGGCATTACGGGAGTGATTATGAACGACACCACCGCGGATATCTATAACCCCAAAGTAATCCGCTCCACCATGGGGTCCGTCTGCCGTGTGCCCTTTGTTTATACCGCTGCTTTACCGCAGACTCTCGCGAACATAAAAAAACGCGGTGTCCGCCTATACGCGGCTCATTTAGAAGGCAGGAATAATTATGAGAAAGAAGATTATACTGTTGATACAGGGTTTTTAATTGGCAATGAGGCCAATGGCTTAAGCAGCGAAACAGCGTCTATGGCAGACGCGTATGTGAAGATTCCCATGATGGGAAAGGTAGAATCCTTAAACGCGGCGGTAGCGGCTTCCGTGCTGATGTTTGAGGCGGCGAGGCAGCGAAGAAATTAGAAAATGCAGCCCGTCAGGTTACCGCTCACGCCCTGTCCGGTGCCCCGCCGCCCACTCTGGCTCCTGCGCTTCCTCCGGTCCTTCCAGTTCCGGTTTCGGGCATAAGTACTTCTAAACGTGCAGAATTTTTCTAAAAACCAGGGGAAATCCCCAAACTCGCTGCGCTCAGACAGGTGGGGATTCCCCCTGAACGAAAAATTATGCGCGTTAAGAAGTGCTAATGCCCTGCAAAGTCACAGGAAGGACCGGAGGAAGCGCAGGAGCCAGAGCGGGCGGCGGGGCACCGGACAGGGCGTGAACGGTAACCCCGTCAGAAAATTGTAAGGCATTTTTAGACGGTAATTGTTGAGAAATGTCTGAAAATATAGTATGATTAGTGCAAATGAAAGATATGCTTGGCAGCTTTGCCTATGACTGGCTCAGGAAGGGGATTGATAAGATGGCAGCTATCTATTGGCTTATAGGCTTCGTAGTATTACTTGGCATTGAGGCCGCAACTATGGCTCTGACAACCATTTGGTTTGCAGGGGGCGCGCTGGCGGCGTTCATACTGGCACTTTTGGGTGCAGGTGTGGAAGTTCAGCTGGCGGTGTTTGTAATTGTTTCATTTGCACTGCTGTTCTTCACAAGACCGTTTGCCTTAAAGTATGTTAACCGGAATACCGTGAAAACCAATTCGGAAAGTCTGATTGGAAAACATGCGAAGGTTACAGCCGAGGTGAACAACATGGAAGGAACGGGTGCAGCTGTTTTGAACGGGCAGGAGTGGACGGCAAGAGCCGAGGATGACGGGAACATATATTCCGTCGGTACGCTCGTGGAAGTAAAGGACATCAGAGGAGTAAAACTAATTGTGAGCGAGACTCAGGAGGAAATGTAGTATGGGAGCTTTTTTTGCAGTAATTATAGTACTGATTATTATTCTGGCACTGCTTGCGTCATGTATCAGGATTGTACCGCAGGCACAGGCTCTGGTTGTGGAACGTTTGGGAGCTTATCTGGGAACATGGTCCGTAGGTGTTCATATCAAGATGCCGATTCTCGACCGCGTGGCAAAGCGTGTGAACTTAAAGGAGCAGGTGGCTGATTTCCCGCCGCAGCCGGTTATCACAAAGGATAACGTTACCATGAGAATCGACACGGTCGTCTTCTTCCAGATTACAGATCCGAAGCTTTATGCTTACGGTGTGGAGAATCCGCTGATGGCGATCGAAAACTTAACGGCAACCACTCTTCGTAACATCATCGGTGATCTGGAACTCGACCAGACACTGACCTCCAGAGAGACGATTAATGCAAAGATGAGAGAATCCCTCGATATCGCCACCGACCCGTGGGGCATCAAGGTTAACCGTGTGGAACTGAAGAACATCATGCCTCCGGCAGCGATTCAGGATGCCATGGAGAAGCAGATGAAGGCAGAGCGTGAGCGCCGTGAGTCCATCCTTCGTGCGGAAGGTGAGAAGAAATCTACCATTCTGGTTGCAGAAGGTAAGAAGGAATCCGCCATTCTGGATGCCGAGGCTGAGAAGCAGGCAGCGATTCTTCACGCTGAGGCTGAGAAGGAGAAGAGAATCCGTGAGGCGGAAGGTCAGGCTGAGGCTATCTTAAAGGTTCAGAAGGCAAACGCAGACGGTATCCGAATGATTAAGGAAGCGGGAGCCGATCAGGCAGTTCTGACGATCAAGAGCTTAGAGGCCCTTAAGACAGTGGCCGACGGCAAAGCAACGAAGATTATTATCCCGTCCGAGATTCAGGGACTGGCAGGACTTGTATCCTCCATCACTGAGATCCCGAAGGATCCCAAATAGGAACGTGAAAGGTAATTAGAGAATTCGCAGCAGGGGGCACCGGCTCTCATGCTGCGATTTTTCAATGCAGGTATCCCGTTAGGAGGCGTGAATGGAGTTAAAGCTGGATTTGACCAGAGAATACGGTATCGTTTTAGAGGGCGGAGGAGCCAAGGGAGCCTATCAGATCGGCGCCTGGAAGGCGCTCCGGGAGGCCGGGATCCGCATCAAAGGGATCGCAGGCGCCTCTGTCGGTTCGCTGAACGGCGCGCTGATCTGTATGGACGATTTAGAAAAGGCGGAAGAAATCTGGAAAAACATCGAGTATTCCAGGGTGATGGATGTCAGTGACGAGACCATAAAGGCATTAAAGCGGAAAGACTTCAAGGCGCTTAATATGCAGGAAATCTTAAACAGCGGAGTTCAGTTTATCAAGGATGGCGGCTTCGATGTGACGCCTCTTAAGAATCTGATCGCTGAGGTGGTGGGCGATGAATCGCGTATCAGGGAATCGGACCGTGAACTCTTTGCCGTGACGTATTCCGTGTCCGAGCACAGGGAGCTGGCTGTGGATGTGAGAAAAGGGGAAGAGGGTTCGGTGAAGGATATGCTGCTGGCCAGCGCTTATTTCATGGCGTTTAAGAATGAAAAGCTGGGCGGCAAGCGTTACCGGGATGGCGGCGGCTTAAACAACGTTCCTCTGGGGGTTCTGCTGGATAAGGGCTATGAGGATATTATCGTGATCCGCATCTATGGCTGGGGCTTTGACAGCGAAAAGGTGACGAAGATTCCGGAGGGCGTCAATGTGTATCATATTGCTCCCCGCCAGGATCTGGGCGGCATACTGGAATTCGACAAAAAGCAGAGCAGAAAAAACATGACTTTGGGGTATTATGACGCGAAAAGGTTCTTATATGGACTTGCGGGGCGTATATATTATATTGATGCACCAGGTTCCGAGCCTTACTACTTTGATAAGATGATGTCGGAACTGGAGCTTTTAAAGATTTATGTCGAAGAAGACCTGGATCAGGAGACCAGGGAGAGCTTAAACGGTTACCGGATGTTTACAGAGACCCTGTTTCCTCGTATGGCCGAAGAGTTTAAGCTGAAAGAGGACTGGAACTACCGGGATTTATATATAGCGATTCTGGAGGATTTAGCGAAGCGGCTTAAGATCAACCGGTTTCAGATTTATACGGTGGACCGCCTGATCGGAAAAATAATGATGAAGCTGCACTCTCTTGACAGCCGGATTCCATTATAGTAATGTAATAGGAAGAAAAGACGTTTCATACGTTAAATATCGGATTCATGAAAAAAAGATTGCATGTTTATGCATGATATACTATAATAGTGTATAAAAATACAAAAAGAAAAGTGGAGGATGCATGATGAATCTGAAAGGAAGAAGTTTCATTACATTAAAAGACTATACACCGGAGGAGATCAATTACCTGCTGGATCTTGCCGCGGATTTAAAGGCTAAGAAAAAAAGCGGAGTAACCGGAAGCTCCCTGAAAGGAAAGAATATCGCCCTGATCTTTGAAAAGCCATCGACACGTACCAGGTGTTCTTTCGTCGTGGCAGCGGTGGATGAAGGGGCTCATCCTGAGTATCTGGGCAAGGATGACATTCAGCTGGGGCACAAGGAGAGTGTGGAAGACACGGCGCGCGTGCTGGGAAGAATCTTTGACGGTATCGAATTCCGCGGATTCAAGCATAAAACGGTGGAAGATCTGGCGAAATACGCCGGCGTGCCGGTGTGGAACGGTTTGACGGACGATTACCACCCGACCCAGATCCTGGCGGACTTACTTACCATGAAGGAACATTTCGGTTACTTAAAGGGGCTGAACTTTGTCTATGCAGGCGACGGACGCAATAACATGGCCAACAGCCTGATGATCGGTATGAGCAAGATGGGCGTCAACTTTACGATCCTGGCTCCGAAGTGCTTATGGCCGAAGGACGAGCTGGTTACCCTGTGCCGCGGATATGCAGGTGAGAGCGGAAGCAGTGTCACCCTGACTGAGAACGAGGATGACGTAAAGGGGGCTGATACGATCTATACCGACGTATGGTGCTCCATGGGAGAGGAAGACAAGGCAGCCGAGCGTGTGGCGCTTTTAAAGCCTTACCAGGTGAATGCAGCGCTGATGGAGAAGACGGAAAAGGATACCACCATCTTCATGCACTGTCTCCCGGCAGTGAAGGGCAATGAGGTAACGGAAGATGTGTTCGAATCAAAGGCCTCCGTGGTATTCGATGAAGCAGAGAACAGAATGCATACCATCAAGGCAGTGATGGTGGCGACATTAGGAGAATAGAACATGTATATACAGGAACGAAGCAGAAACCCGAGAAACTTATCCATGATGCTGGATGCGGCCCATATTATTATAGGAATCCTGATCGTCGTGCTGGCGGTCATCTCATTTTTGAACCCGGAGGACCATATGCTGCTGTTTCCGGTCATTTTCCTCCTCGCGGCGTCACTCAATATCATGAATGCGGTCTTTAAGATCCGTATGAGCGGCCGCGAAAAGAAGAAAAAGGCCTCAGGTATTCTGGTTCTCCTGTTTGGAATTGTACTGCTGGCCCTTGCAGTGATCAGTGCAGTCAGTATCTGGTGGGGGTGAGCGCGGTGAAGACAGAGATTTTGAAATTACTAAAAGAAGAGTCCGGATTTGTATCCGGACAGGAGCTGTGCGACCGGTTTGGCGTGTCCAGAACGGCCGTGTGGAAGGCCATTGGCCAGCTGAAGGAAGAAGGGTTTCAGATTGAGGCGGTACGCAACAAAGGGTACCGTCTCTTAAGCAGCGATGACGTGATTACGGAAGCCGAGCTTATGAGCTGCATGGAAGGCGGACTGGTCAGGAAGATTGTCTATTACGAAGAGACCGATTCTACCAATATACGCGCAAGAAAGCTGGCGGAGGAAGGTGCTCCGGATGGAACCCTGGTGGTCACGGATTTTCAGAATGCAGGCCGGGGCAGAAGGGGGCGGATGTGGGTATCCCCTTCCGGAACGGGTGTCTTTATGAGCCTGATCTTAAGGCCGGATATTCTTCCCTCGTCGGCCTCCATGCTGACCCTGGTGGCAGCGCTGGCCGTCCATGACGGTATTAAAGAGACGACCGGGCTTGACACCGTTATCAAATGGCCGAATGATATCGTGGGAGACGGCAGAAAGCTTTGTGGTATTCTGACGGAGATGAGCGCTGAACTGGAAGGAATCCATTACGTGGTCACCGGCATTGGCATCAATGCCAATATGACGGAGTTTCCGGAGGAAGCAGGGGAGGTGGCTTCCTCCCTGCGTATCCTGACAGGAAGCCCGGTGCGGCGCAGCAGGCTGATTGCCTCTGTGATGAAGGCGTATGAGGGTTACTATAAAAAATTCAGGGAATGCGGCAGTTTAGCCAGCCTCATGGATGTATATAATGAACATATGGCGAATCTCGGAAGAGAAGTGAAGGTTCTGGATCCCGCGGGCACCTATACAGGCAAAGCGCTGGGAATCGATGAGAAAGGCGAGCTTATCGTCGAGAAAGCCGATGGAAAGGTAATCCGTGTGGTCTCCGGAGAGGTTTCTGTCCGGGGAATTTATGGATATGTATAAGTATGAATAATTATTCTTTTTATGATCAACTGCAGACGCTGGAACCGAAGAAGGATGAATTTTCGAAGGAAGAGCGTCTGAGGGCCATGGAGAAGCCGCTGCTATCCTGGTACAAAGGCCATGCGAGAATTCTTCCGTGGCGGGAAAATCCGGAGCCATACCGTGTGTGGATTTCGGAGATCATGCTGCAGCAGACAAGGGTGGAAGCCGTAAAACCGTATTTTGAGCGGTTTATGGAGGCACTTCCCGATACGGCGGCGCTGGCCGCTGTGCCTGAGGACAGGCTCTTTAAGCTGTGGGAAGGGCTTGGCTATTACAATCGGGCAAGAAACTTAAAAAAAGCGGCAGGCGTAGTGATGGAGCAGTATGGGGGCGTGCTTCCCGCTTCCTGGGAAGAACTGAAAAAACTTCCGGGGATCGGTTCCTATACGGCCGGAGCCATCGCTTCCATTGCCTATGGGATTCCCGTGCCCGCCGTGGACGGCAACGTTCTGCGTGTCATATCCCGCGTGACGGGGAGCAGGGAAGATATCTTAAAGCAGTCGGTTAAGAAACAGATGGAGGACCTGCTTCTCGGCGTCATGCCCCGGGAGGGGGCAGGAAACTATAATCAGGCGCTGATTGAGATCGGAGCCATCGTCTGTGTTCCTAACGGGGAGCCGCTTTGCAGGGAATGCCCCATGGCGTCCGTATGTGTTGCGAGACGTGACGGACTCACAAAGGAGATTCCTGTAAAAACGCCGAAGAAAGCCAGAAGGATTGAGAAGAAGACGATACTTGTTCTGGACTGGAAAGGGCGCACGGCGATCCGGAAGCGGGAGGACAGCGGCCTTTTGGCGTCCCTCTATGAGTTTCCCAACGAGGATGGGTGGCTGGAGGAGGAGGCGCTTGCTGAAACGTACCGTGTACCGCTGACGGCGGTCCGGTGTCTGCCGGAGGCAAAGCATATTTTCAGCCATGTAGAGTGGCACATGAGGGGATTCGCCGTTGAACTGCAGGAAAAACCGGCAGGAGATTACCTGTGGGTGACTCCGGAAGAGATCAGGGAGACGTACTCACTGCCCGGGGCGTTTAAGGTGTATACTATGAGCACTTGATGAGGTAGTTTACGAATCTAGTGCGAGTCATACCTGAGCACTTAGTGAGGTAGTTTACGAACTTAGTGCGAATGGTATACTATGATGATAAGGTGAGAATAATGAGAAAAATGCTGTTTATCTTTAATCCACGTTCCGGAAAGGCACAGATCAGAAACCGGTTGATGGATATTCTGGATATCTTCACGAAAGCCGGGTATGAAGTATCGGTTCATGTGACCCAGCGGCCGAAGGATGCCATGGAGGTTGCCGCGGCGAGAGGAAAAGACGCGGACATCATCGTCTGCAGCGGCGGTGACGGGACTCTGAACGAGACCATCAGCGGCATGATGACGCTGGACCGGATTCCGGATCTGGGATATATTCCCGCCGGTTCCACCAACGATTTTGCCTCCAGCTTAAAAATTCCGAAAAATATGATTGCCGCGGCGCATTTGGCGGTGGAGGGGGAAGCGTATCCTGTCGATATCGGCAGCTTCTGCGGGGACAGGAATTTCGTTTATATTGCAGCCTTTGGCGCATTTACGGAAGTTTCCTACTTAACACCCCAGGACAAGAAGAATGTGCTGGGCCATCAGGCCTACATGCTGGAGAGTGTGAAGAGCCTGACTTCCATCAAATCCTACCGCATGCGTGTGGAGAGTGAAGAGATTACGCTGGAAGGGGAATTTATCTTTGGAATGGTGACGAATACCATCAGCGTGGGAGGCTTTAAGGGACTTGTCACGCAGAATGTGGCTTTGAATGACGGCGAGTTCGAAGTGCTCTTAATCAGGACTCCGAGAACGCCGCTGGATTTAAGCAACATTGTCAACTACATGTTCCTGAAGGAAGAGCCTAACGAATACGTTCATAAGTTCAGGACAAAGGCGCTCACGGTGATTCCGGAAGAACCGGTAGACTGGGTTCTGGATGGGGAATTTGGAGGTACACGCATGGAGACTCAGATCATAAATCTGCAAAAACAGATCCGGATTATGAGAAATCTTTCCAAAAAACAATAAATCTGCAATTTAACGCAGAAATATGTTGAAATATGTAATCCGGTAGTATATAATGAAAAGTTGTGTGGGCTTTTATGTATACTTCTTAGCGAAAGGACGTTATTAAGTGGAAAAAGATAATTTTTTAGAGAAGCTGGGGAAGCTCGTGGAACTGGGAAAAACAAAGCATAATGCTTTGGACGTAACGGAGATTAACAACTTCTTTATGGGGGACTCACTGACCCCGGAGCAGATGGATCAGATCTATTCGTACCTGGAGAATCGCGGCGTTGACGTGATCCCGGTAATTGATGACTCGATACTGGCTGATGATGTGCTCCTGTCAGATGATGCTCTGCTGCTCGACGATGATCTGGATGACAGCTTTATAAAAGGGGCAGACGAGGAGGATATTGACCTCGATGCCATTGACTTGCTGGAGGGAATAGGTACAGAAGATCCTGTCCGCATGTATTTAAAAGAGATCGGTACCGTTCCGCTTCTGAGTGCGGACGAGGAACTGCGTCTTGCAAAGAGAAAGGCCGATGGGGATGAAGATGCGAAGGAACGCTTGATAGAAGCGAACTTAAGACTGGTTGTCAGCATCGCCAAACGGTATACCGGCCGTGGTATGAGCTTTTTAGACCTTGTTCAGGAAGGAAATTTAGGTCTTATTAAGGGCGTTGAGAAGTTCGATTATACAAAAGGTTATAAGTTAAGTACATATGCTACGTGGTGGATCCGTCAGTCCGTAACAAGGGCACTTGCCGATCAGGCGAGGACAATCCGTGTTCCGGTGCATATGGTCGAAACCATCAATAAAATGTCAAAAATGCAGAGAAAGCTGACGCTGGAACTGGGCTATGAGCCATCCGTTACCGAGCTCGCAGACGCACTCGATATGTCTGAGGACAAGGTTATGGAGATCATGCAGATTGCCAGAGAACCAGCCTCTCTGGAGACTCCGATCGGTGAAGAAGATGATTCCAACTTAGGCGATTTTGTCGCTGACAACAATGTGGTGACTCCTGAGGGAAATGTGGAGTCTGTGATGCTCCGGGAGCATATCGACGCATTGCTCGGTGATTTAAAGGAGAGAGAGCGCCAGGTTATCGTACTGCGCTTCGGCCTGGAGGATGGACATCCGCGTACACTGGAAGAGGTAGGCAAAGAATTTAATGTAACACGTGAACGTATCCGGCAGATTGAGGCGAAGGCACTTAGAAAGCTCAGAAATCCGGTGCGCAGCAAACGAATCAGAGACTTCCTGTAGGAAGCAGAAAGGAGGCGTGGCATGAGAGTGCACACGCCTTTTTTGGGTCCCATGGAAAACGCTTCCATGAACATGCAGGGCGTTATTCCATACGAAACTTATAGACGGCGGCGGGTTCCATAAGGAGCACCATTCTTCGCCTGTGAATCAGAGGAGGATATAAGAGGATGAACCACAGAAATTATCAGAAAGAGCTGGACACCATACTGGAAGACTTTGAGAAACAGGGGAAGGTGCCGAGACTGCTGCTTCACAGCTGCTGTGCTCCCTGCAGCAGCTACGTTCTGGAATACTTATCGAAATACTTTGAGATTACGCTGTACTATTATAACCCGAATATCTACCCGATTCAGGAGTATATGAAGCGGGTAAAGGAGCAGGAGAAGCTGATCTCCGAGATGAAGTTTGTGCATCCTGTGCTTTTCCGGACAGGACCCTATGAGCCGGATGAATTTTTCCGGATTGCTAAAGGGCTCGAGAAGGTTCCGGAAGGCGGAGAACGCTGTTTTAAATGTTTCGATTTGCGGCTCCGGGAGGCTGCAAAGGTCGCATCGGCCGGCCGCTATGATTATTTTACGACAACGCTTACCATCAGCCCGTTAAAAAACGCGGACAAGCTAAATGAGATCGGAGAGAAGCTGGCGAAGGAGTACCGCGTGGCGTTCCTTCCCTCCGATTTTAAGAAAAAAGACGGATATAAGCGGTCTGTGCAGCTGTCGGAAGACTACGGTCTGTACCGCCAGGATTACTGCGGATGCATATATTCCAGGGAGGCGGGGAAATAGGCTGAAACAACTTGACACCAAATGGGAATTGTAATAAAATTGACACTAAGGAGTATATAGATTAGAGGATAAAGGAGATAATATTATGTTAACAAAAACACTTACTGTTGTAAATCCATCCGGACTTCATTTAAGACCAGCGGGAGTTCTTTCCCAGACAGCCATGAAGTTTAAATGCGACATCATCATCGAGTGCGGCGAGAAGAGAATCGTTGCAAAGAGCGTATTAAACGTTATGGCAGCAGGCATCAAGTGCGGTACAGAGATCAACTTAATCTGTGACGGCGAGGATGAAGAAGAAGCTATGAAGAGCATGAGCGAAGCGATCGAAAGCGGACTCGGCGAGATGTAATGGACAAGTTTTAAAAAGCGAATGACAGGTAGAAGCTTGGCGGAGAGGAAATGATTCTTTTCCGCCAATTTTTTTTGCCGAAATACAGCGGGGTATCTGGCGTACAGCCTGCCGCCGATGAGAATGTTCATATATTGACGGGAGAAAATTATGGGTACAGGAATTATGATATGCGGCTTAAATGGTACTGGAAAAAGTACATTAGGAAAAGCCCTTGCTGAGAAGCTGCATTTTTATTTCATAGATAATGAAAATCTCTATTTTTCCGGGACAGAGCTTTCCTGCGTCTATGCCGATCCGCGTACCCGCGAAGAAGCTGAAACTCTTCTTTTCCGCGAGATGAATGCACATGAGAATTTTGTGTTTGCTTCTGTGAAAGGAGATTATGGGGAAGCTGTCTGTCCCTTTTTTCAGTATGCGGTATTGATTTCTGTTCCAAAGGATATTCGGCTGCAGCGGGTTAAAAACCGTTCTTTTCAGAAATTCGGCAGCAGAATGCTGCCAGGCGGAGATTTATATGGGCAGGAGGAACGGTTTTTTGATTTTGTTAAATCCAGATCAGAGGATACGGTTGAAGAATGGGTACAGGGATTAAGCTGTCCTGTCATAAGAATTGACGGGAGAAAGCCTGTGGAAGAAAACATAAATCTTATCTTGAAGCAAATAAATTTTCATACTCTGAGTGTGTAGTTAAGAAGATCATTGAGAAATACTGGAAAAAGGTTAATCGCAGGTAAAAAATCCGCCTAAATTGTTGAAAATTATTAGATTAATACAAAAAATAGATGAATATAAGGGATATAACAATGAAATGTCAAATAATCTGACATCTTATGCAAAAAAAGGGGTTTACAAATGGAACCGGATGTAGTATTATCTAAAAAAGTTAAAGCAAAGGCAGAGAGCGGCAGAAGCCGAAGATGTCATAATAAGAAAATATGGAACACAGGCCCGACGACGAGCATAGTAAGCCGCGGGTCTGTGTTTTTTTGATATTACAGGAAATTACTCCTGTGGTATCAAAAAGCCATCCGAGCAGGACCGCCCTGCGGCGGGCCGCCTTGTGCTTCGACAAAAAATCTGCCGCTGCTTGGTACCCCTGTTAAAAAGTACAGCCAGAAAGGATGAAATTATGGTTAAGAATTCAAAATCTCCCACAGAAAAAAAAGTGCCGGATTTATACGATTCCCGCTTTGAGCATGACAACTGCGGAATCGGTGCGGTTGCCAACATGAAAGGCATAAAGAGTCACAAAACGGTGGAGCAGGCCCTTCATATCGTCGAGAATTTAGAGCACCGTGCAGGGAAGGATGCGGAGGGAAAGACGGGCGACGGAGTCGGCATCATGCTTCAGATTTCGCACAAATTTTTTAAGAAGGTCACGAAATCTCTCGGCATCGAAATCGGAGGCGAGAGAGAGTACGGAGTCGGTATGTTTTTCTTTCCCCAGGATGAGCTTGCCAGAAACCAGGCAAAGAAGATGTTTGAGATTATTGTAAGCAAGGAAGGTCTGGAGTTTTCAGGCTGGAGAGATGTGGAGACGCATCCGGAGCTGATCGGCAAAAGAGCGGTGGACTGCATGCCGTATATTGCCCAGGGCTTTGTAAAGAAACCGGCCGATACGGAGAAAGGACTGGACTTTGACCGGAAGCTTTACGTATCACGGCGTGTATTTGAACAGAGCAACGACAATACATACGTGGTATCGCTGAGCAGCCGTACGATTGTATACAAGGGAATGTTTCTGGTAAAGGAGCTGCGCAGGTTTTTCCCTGATTTACAGGATAAGGATTATGAGTCAGCCATTGCCGTGGTTCACTCCCGGTTCAGCACCAACACGAATCCAAGCTGGATGAGGGCGCATCCCAACCGCCTCATCGTCCACAACGGTGAAATCAACACCATCCGCGGCAATGTGGATAAGATGATGGCGCGGGAAGAAACCATGGAATCGAAGTATTTTAAGTACGATATGCACAAGGTGCTCCCGATCATCAATCAGGAGGGCTCTGATTCCGCCATGCTGGATAACGCCCTGGAATTCATGGTGATGAGCGGCATGGAGCTTCCCCTGGCCGTTATGGTGACCATCCCGGCCCCCTGGGCCCACGATAAATCCATGCCTCAGGAGATCAAGGATTTTTACAGCTACTACGCAACCATGATGGAACCGTGGGACGGACCGGCCTCCATCGTATTTTCCGACGGTGATCTCGTCGGTGCGGTTCTGGACAGAAACGGGCTTCGGCCGTCCAGATACTACATTACAGATGACGATCAGATGATCCTGGCCTCAGAGGTGGGTGCCATCGACATTGAACAGAACCATGTGGTCAGAAAGGAGCGCCTCCGTCCCGGAAAAATGCTTCTGATCGACACCGTTAAGGGCTGTCTGGTGTCCGACAGCGAGCTGAAGGAGACGTATGCGTCGAGGCAGCCTTACGGCGAATGGCTGGATTCCAATTTAATCGAGCTGAAGGATCTGCCGATCCCCAACAAGGGGGTTCCGGATATGAGTGCGGAACGGCGCTCCAGACTTCAGAAAGCCTATGGCTATACCTACGAGGAATACAAGACCATGATTCTTCCCATGGCCTTAAACGGAGCAGAGGCGGTATCTGCCATGGGAGCCGACAGTCCGCTGGCAGTGCTGAGCAGAAAGCATCAGCCGCTGTTTAACTACTTTAAGCAGATGTTTGCGCAGGTGACGAATCCGCCGATTGACTCTATCCGGGAAGAGATTGTGACGTCGACTGCGGTATACGTTGGCGAAGAGGGGAATATTCTGGAGGAAACGGCGGAAAACTGTAAGATTCTGAAGGTCAGCAACCCGATTTTGACATGCACGGACTTAATGAAGATCAAATACATGAAGCGGCCGGGTTTCCAGACGGAAGTCATTCCGATCACCTATTATAAGAACACATCCCTGGAAAAAGCGATTGACAGACTGTTCCTGGAGGTCGACCGGGCACACCGGGATGGGGCGAATATTATCATTCTCTCCGATCGGGATATCGATGAGAATCACGTGCCGATTCCGTCGCTTCTGGCGGTATCCGCCCTGCAGCAGCATCTGGTGAAGACGAAGAAACGTACCTCTGTGGCGCTGATTCTGGAGAGCGGAGAGCCCAGAGAGGTACACCATTTCGCCGCCCTTTTAGGATACGGGGCCTGCGCGGTCAATCCGTATCTGGCGCAGGAATCGATCCGGGCTCTGATTGAAAGCGGAATGCTGGAAAAGGACTATTACGCCGCGGTGGAAGATTATAATAACGCAGTACTCCATGGAATTGTTAAGATTGCGTCGAAAATGGGCATTTCCACGATCCAGTCGTATCAGGGGGCGCAGATCTTTGAGGCCATCGGCATTTCAAAGAGTGTGGTGGAAAAGTATTTTACTGATACAGTGAGCCGCGTTGGCGGCATTACGCTGGACGATATCGCCAATGATGTGGATACACTCCATTCCATGGCTTTTGATCCTCTGGGGCTTGATGTGGATCTGACGCTGGAGAGCGTCGGAAGCCATAAGGCGAGGGCAGGTCAGGAGGAACATCTCTACAATCCGCTTACCATTCATTTGCTTCAGGAGGCGGCCAGAACGGGAAGCTACGAGACGTTTAAGCAGTACACGCACGCACTGAATGAAGAAGGCCAGACGGTGAATCTAAGGAGCCTGATCGACTTCGATTATATGAAGCAGAAGGCCGTTCCCATCGATGAGGTGGAAAGCGTGGAATCCATTGTGAAGCGGTTTAAAACCGGCGCCATGTCCTACGGCTCCATCTCCGGAGAAGCCCATGAGACCCTGGCCATCGCCATGAACAGGATTCATGGGAAATCCAACAGCGGCGAAGGCGGAGAGAGCCTGGAGCGTCTGACGGTGGGCGCCGACGGGCTGAACCGGTGTTCTGCAATCAAACAGGTGGCTTCCGGGCGGTTCGGTGTGACCTCGCGCTATTTAGTCAGCGCAAAAGAGATCCAGATCAAGATGGCCCAGGGGGCGAAGCCCGGCGAGGGCGGCCAGCTTCCGGGCGGCAAGGTGTATCCGTGGGTGGCAAAGACGAGACATTCCACAACGGGAGTGGGACTGATCTCTCCGCCGCCGCACCACGATATCTACTCCATCGAGGATCTGGCGCAGCTGATCTACGATTTAAAGAATTCCAACACCGAGGCCAGAATCTCGGTGAAGCTGGTATCGGAAGCGGGGGTTGGAACCGTGGCGGCGGGTGTCGCCAAAGCGGGGGCACAGGTGATCCTGATTTCCTCTTTTGACGGAGGCACGGGAGCGGCTCCGAGAAACTCCATTTACAATGCAGGACTTCCATGGGAGCTGGGAGTGGCGGAAGCGCATCAGACTCTGATCATGAATGGTCTGCGCGATAAAGTGATTCTGGAGACCGACGGCAAGCTGATGACAGGCCGCGATGTGGCGATTGCCTGCATGCTGGGCGCCGAGGAGTTTGGGTTTGCGACAGCACCGCTCGTAACCATGGGCTGCGTGATGATGCGCGTCTGCAACCTGGACACGTGTCCGGTGGGCATTGCAACGCAGAATCCGGAGCTTCGGAAGCGTTTTAAGGGAAAACCGGAATACGTGGTCAATTTCATGTATTTCATTGCCCAGGAACTGCGGGAGTATATGGCTAAGCTGGGAATCCGTACGGTGGATGAACTGGTGGGACGCACCGATCTGCTGAAGAAGAAGGAGCATATTTCCTCCAAACGGGCGGATAAGGTAGATCTGTCCGCTATACTGGGAAACCCGTACGCGGGCCAAAAACTGGCCGGTTACAACCACAAATCAGTCTACAGCTTTGAACTGGAGAAGACGATTGATGAAAAAATCCTTTTGAAGAAGCTGAGACCGGCACTGATCAACGGGCAGAAGAAGAGCATTCAGATCGACGTTTCCAACACGGACCGTGCATTGGGAACCATGTTCGGATCTGAGATCACGAGGCTGTATCCCGAAGGACTTCCGGAAGATACGTATACCGTGAACTGTACGGGAAGCGGCGGCCAGAGCTTTGGTGCGTTTATTCCGAAGGGGCTGACACTGGAGCTGGTGGGAGACAGCAATGATTACTTCGGCAAGGGCTTATCCGGAGGAAAGCTGATCGTCTATCCGCCTAAGGGTGTGACCTTTCGGGCGGAGGAAAACATCATTATCGGCAACGTGGCTCTATACGGGGCAACCAGCGGAAAGGCGTTTATCTGTGGAGTGGCAGGCGAGCGGTTCTGTGTACGCAATTCCGGCGCCACCGCGGTGGTGGAAGGCGTGGGAGACCATGGATGCGAGTATATGACAGGCGGCCGTGTCGTTGTGCTGGGATCGACAGGCAAGAATTTTGCGGCCGGTATGAGCGGCGGAATTGCCTATGTTCTGGATGAAAAAAGGGATTTGTATAAGCGGCTGAACAAGGAGATGGTTTCCTTTGAGGAGGTTACCAATAAGTACGATGTTCTGGAGCTGAAGGAAATGATAAAAGAGCATGTGGCTTACACCAATTCTGCAAGAGGAAAAGAGATTCTCGACAGCTTTGGAGAGTATCTTCCGAAATTTAAGAAGATTATGCCTCACGATTACCGCCGGATGATGAATACCATCGTCCAGATGGAGGAGAAGGGCTTAAGCAGTGAGCAGGCACAGATCGAGGCATTTTATGCAAATACGAAGAAGTGAGGAGGAAAAACATGGGAAAGCCAACAGGATTTTTAGAATATGACAGAATGACAGGAAGGGCGGCAGACCCCAAAAGCCGGATTAAGAATTACGATGAATTCCACCTTCCACTTTCGGAGAAGGAGCAGAGATGCCAGGGAGCTCGCTGCATGGACTGCGGCGTGCCGTTCTGCCAGTCGGGAGTGATGATAAAGGGAATGGTTTCCGGCTGTCCCCTGAACAATCTGATCCCGGAATGGAACGATCTGGTCTATACGGGGACGTGGGACCAGGCGTATAACCGTTTAAAAAAGACCAACAGTTTTCCGGAGTTTACCTCCCGGGTGTGTCCGGCTCCTTGTGAAGCGGCCTGCACCTGCGGGTTAAACGGAACTCCGGTGGCGATTAAGGAGAATGAGGGAGCCATTATACGGCGTGCTTATGAGACGGGTATCGCCGGCCCGAAGCCGCCGAAGATCAGGACCGGGAAAACGGTGGCCGTCATCGGCTCCGGCCCGGCCGGTCTGGCTGCGGCGGACCAGTTAAATAAGCGGGGCCACAGTGTGACGGTGTTCGAGCGGGAAGACCGCATCGGTGGTCTGCTGATGTATGGAATCCCCAATATGAAGCTGGAAAAATGGGTGATTGACCGGAAGGTGGAGGTGATGAAGGAGGAGGGAATCTCGTTTGTCACAGGAGCCGATGTGGGAAAGAACCACAAGGCAAAGGATATCTTAAAGGATTTTGACCGCGTGATCCTGGCCTGCGGTGCGTCCAATCCCCGCGATATTAAGGTGCCGGGAAGAGACTCGGAGGGAATTTATTTTGCGGTGGATTTTCTCAAATCCACGACGAAGAGTCTTCTGAATTCCAATATGCAGGATAAGTCGTATCTGCCGGCGAAGGGAAAGCATGTGATTGTCATCGGAGGCGGTGATACGGGGAATGACTGTGTGGGAACCGTCATCCGCCACGGCTGTGCGTCGGTTCTTCAGCTGGAAATGATGCCGAAGCTTCCTGAGAAGAGGACGCCTGACAACAGCTGGCCGGAATGGCCGCGGGTGACGAAGACGGACTACGGTCAGGAGGAAGCCATCGCCGTGTTTGGCTCCGATCCCAGACTGTATCAGACGACGGTGAAGGAGTTTGTAAAGGATAAGAACGGAAAAGTGGCAAAAGCCGTGCTTCTGTCGCTGGAACCGAAAAAGAATGAGAAGACAGGCCGGATCACGATGGAACCGGTGGCCGGAAGCGAGAAGGAGGCAGCTGCTGATCTGGTACTGATTGCCGCGGGATTTTCAGGGTGCCAGAGTTATGTGGCGGATGCCTTCGGCGTGAAGCTGGATGCAGGAACGAATGTGGAGACAGAGGCAGGAAGATATAAGACGAATGTGGAGCGGGTGTTTACCGCGGGGGATATGCGGAGAGGGCAGTCGCTGGTGGTCTGGGCGATCCGGGAAGGAAGAGAGGCGGCGAAGGAGGTCGATGAGAACCTGATGGGGTATACGCTGCTGGAGTAAATGTGATGAAGCTGGACGGGGGAGAACACAGGAGACTGGGAGAAAAAAATAAAAGCCGGAAATCTTTAGCTGCAGGATTTCCGGCTTTTATTTCACGGTAATTGCTATGATTGCAGTGGCTGGTTATACGTTGAATCGGAAGAGTACAACATCCCCGTCTTTTACCACATACTCTTTTCCTTCCATTCGGACAAGGCCCTTTTCCTTAGCCGCTGTATAAGTGCCGCAGTCGAGGAGATCCTGGTAGTTGACTACCTCGGCTTTGATGAAGCCGCGCTCGAAATCGGAGTGGATCTTGCCGGCGGCCTGGGGGGCCTTGGTTCCCACTTTGATGGTCCATGCTCTCGTCTCTGTTGGGCCTGCCGTTAAATAGCTGATGAGGCCCAGGAGATGATAGCTGGCGGCGATCAGTTTTTCGAGGCCGGATTCGGTAAGGCCTAAGTCCTCTAAGAACATCTTGCGCTCGTCCTCCTCCAGTTCGGCGATTTCCTGCTCAATCTGGGCACAGATAACGAACACTTCACTGCCGTTCCCCGCCGCGAAGCCGCGGACCTGCTTTACGTATTCATTGGATGCACCGTCGTCGGCCAGGTCGTCTTCGCTTACGTTGGCGGCGAAGATGACCGGCTTGTAAGTGAGAAGATTTAAGGAGGCAACGAATTCCTGTGCATCGTCATCATCAAATTCCATGCTGCGGGCCAGCTTGCCATCTTCTAAGTGAGCCTTCACCGCCTTTAAGATCTCCAGCTCTTTTGCCAGAGATTTATCGTTAAAAGCGCTCTTTGCCGTCTTGGAGATTCGTCTCTCCAGAATCTCCAGATCGGAGAAGATCAGCTCTAAATCGATGGTATCAATATCTCTTAAGGGATCCACACTGCCATCCACGTGGATGACGTTGCCATCCTCGAAGCAGCGGACAACGTGTACAATGGCGTCCACTTCTCTGATGTTGGAAAGAAACTGGTTTCCCAGACCTTCGCCCTTGGAAGCGCCTTTTACGAGTCCTGCGATGTCCACAAATTCGATGACCGCGGGAGTGATTTTTGCTGAGTCATAGAGAGCGGCCAGCTTTCCCAGGCGCTCATCCGGCACGGGAACCACGCCTACGTTTGGATCAATCGTACAGAACGGATAGTTGGCCGATTCCGCGCCGGCCTTTGTAAGAGAGTTGAAGAGTGTGCTTTTACCTACATTCGGCAGTCCAATAATTCCTAATTTCATAATTCATTACCTTCCTGTAATTTTATTATCTATTGATTCCATCCACATTTCAGAGATCGGACTCAAAATGACATAATAACTATGTTTTTTTAGGTTGATTTTTTTCTGTAACTAATATAGAATAGCATATTATCCATAAAAATAAAAGAGTCAAACTGAACTTGCTCCTGATTTTGTCGAATTATGGTCGAATATGTCGGGCGAATCTGTTTGATTTTTGGCATATCACGGGGTAAAATAAAGAAAACATGAAAGGAGAAAACAATGGCAAATACGGCAGATATTAGTTTTGTGCATTTGGGGATTACCATCGACCATTTGCAGAACAGTATCTCGATATTTGGATTCCGCATAGCGTTTTACGGGATTATCATTGGGATTGGAATACTGGCTGGTCTCTGGGTTGCGACGAGCGACGCGAAAAGGAGGGGACAGGACCCTGATATATATCTGGATTTTGCCCTGTATGGAATTATCTTTTCTATTATAGGAGCTCGTATCTATTACGTCATTTTTGACTGGGAGAATTACAGGGACAACCTGATTCAGATCTTTAACTTAAGGGCAGGCGGACTGGCTATATACGGCGGGGTAATTGCCGCGGTCATTACGCTGACTGTCTATACCAGAAAGAAAAAGCTTTCTTTCTTTTCAATGGCTGACAGCGGCTGCCTTGGACTGATAACCGGACAGATTATAGGAAGATGGGGAAACTTCTTTAACTGTGAGGCGTTTGGCGGATATACGGACAGCCTTTTTGCCATGAGAATCAGAAGAGCGCTGGTCAACGAAAGCATGATATCCCAGGATCTGTTAAACCATCTGATTGTGAAGGACGGTGTCGAATATATACAGGTACATCCGACCTTTCTATATGAATCAGTCTGGAACCTGGGGGTATTGGCATTCATGCTGTGGTATCGCAAACGTAAGAAGTTTAATGGGGAAATGCTTCTTATTTACCTGCTGGGATATGGTCTGGGGAGAGTCTGGATCGAAGGGCTCAGAACGGACCAGCTTATATTCTTTAACACGGGAATTGCTGTATCCCAGGCATTGTCATTGGTATTAGTAGTGATATCAGCTTTGGTGCTCATCTGGAAACACAGACAGATACGATTAAAGAGCAAAGGAGAAGACTGATATGATATCAAAAGAAGAGCTGATCTGCAAGATCGAAGAGGCAAGAGATAAATTAAACAGAAGTATTGACACTGAGCAGGACAGCGGCACTGTCTATAAAAGAAGTGTGGAGCTGGATCAACTGATAGAACAATATATAGTAGCCGGTTATTAAAAATAGGGTTTGTTTTAAGGCGGTAACGTAATCATACGTTATCGTCTTATTTTTTTTGTGTTTTTTAGAAAATTACCTTGCTATTTCCTTACAAATGTACTAAAATTAATCTACAAGTGGTGGAAAGTGGTACAAAGTGGTAGAGAATGGAGGAAGAGTGGTGTAAACTCTCTCTCCGATGTACAAGCAGGTGATTAGTATGTTCATGGGCGAATACAATCATACAGTCGATGCAAAAGGGCGTCTGATCGTCCCGTCGAAGTTCAGAGAACAGCTTGGTGAAGAGTTCGTCGTGACGAAGGGCTTGGATGGCTGTTTATTTGTGTATGACAACGAAGAGTGGAAAGCCCTTGAAGAAAAATTAAAAAGCCTGCCGCTGACCAACACAAACGCCAGAAAGTTTAACAGATTCTTTCTGGCCGGTGCATCTTCCTGTGAAGTGGACAAGCAGGGAAGGATTCTCCTTCCGGCTGTGCTCCGTGAGTTCGCGGGTATCGAAAAGGATGCAGTGCTTGTGGGTGTAGGAAGCCGCATTGAAATCTGGAGCAAGGATGCGTGGACAGCAGCCAATACATATGATGATATGGAAGAAATCGCTGAGAATATGGAAGGACTTGGAATATGATGTTTGAACACAAGTCAGTGCTGCTTTACGAAACCATTGACAGCCTGAATGTAAAACCAGATGGAATTTATGTGGATGGAACGCTTGGGGGCGGAGGACATGCTCTGGAAGTATGCAGACGCCTCGGGGAATACGGAAGATTAATCGGAATTGACCAGGATGCGGACGCCATCGCGGCGGCATCGGAGCGGCTTCGTGACTATGAAGACAGAGTTACGATCGTGAGAAGCAATTACGAAGAGATACAATCGGTACTAAAGGATTTAGGGATCGAAAAGGCAGACGGCATTTATCTGGATCTTGGAGTTTCCTCCTACCAGCTGGACACACCGGAACGGGGATTTACGTACCGGGAGGAGGACGCTCCGCTGGATATGAGGATGGATCAGAGAAATACACGGACGGCCGCCGATATCGTGAATACGTACAGTGAATTTGATTTATACAGAATAATCCGTGACTACGGAGAGGACAAGTTTGCTAAGAATATCGCAAAACATATCGTGAGGGCCAGAGAGACAAAACGGATTGAGACTACAGGAGAATTAACAGAGATTATTAAGGAAGCGGTTCCCGCAAAGGTTCGTGCGGTGGGCGGTCATCCTTCAAAGAAGACGTTCCAGGCGATCCGGATCGAACTGAATCAGGAACTGGAGGTTTTAAATAATTCTATTGATACGATGATCGACTTATTGAACCCGGGTGGAAGGCTGGCTGTTATCACCTTCCATTCGCTGGAAGACAGAATCGTAAAGATTCGCTTCCGTAATAATGAGAATCCCTGTACCTGTCCGCCGGATTTTCCAGTCTGTGTCTGCGGCAAAGTCAGCAAAGGCCGGGTAATCACCAGAAAACCTGTTGTACCGTCAGAAGAAGAGATTAACGGGAACAAGAGATCGAAGAGTTCGAAGCTTCGAGTATTTGAGCGGATTTAAAAAGGGAGGAAAAGAGCATGGCTGCTAGAAAGAATGTGCATTCTTACCGTAGTGCTGCCTACGTACAGGGAAATGCTGTCCGTAAGCTGGAACCTGAGCGCGTACCGGTAAGACGTTCACCAGATGAAGTACGCCGTCCGGCTGTAAACCATAAAGTCAGACGGAACCGTGAAAAAGCCTTACAGATGGATTTGCCTTATGTAATTATGCTGACCATCGCAGCAGTCTGTACGCTCTATTTGTGTGTGAATTATCTGCATCTTCAGTCTTCCATCACGACGCGGATTCATACGATCGAGAACCTGGAAGCGGAGCTGGAGATGTTAAAGACTGAGAACGATGCCCTGCAGACGAACATTAATACTTCCGTTGATTTGGACCATGTGTACAAAGTTGCCACAGAGGAACTTGGCATGGTCTACGCCAATAAAAATCAGATTCTTCAGTATGATAAGACGGAAAGTGAGTATGTAAGGCAGAATGAAGACATCCCGAAACACTAAGCATAAAAATAGAAAAACGAAGATATTTCCAAGATACATGCAGGAAAAGCTGGCGATTACCGTCTTGGTAGTTACGCTGGCTTTGTTTGCATTGGTTATGGTCTTATACGATTTGATGACCAACAAAAAGGATGATTTTAACCAGATCGTTCTGTCACAGCAGGAGTATGACAGCCGTACCATTCCGTTCCGGCGGGGCGATATTCTGGACCGCAACGGAACGTATCTGGCGACGAGTGAGAAGGTGTATAATCTGATTCTGGATCCCAAGCAGATTATGTCGGACCCGGATGCCTACTTAGAGGCATCGGTAAGCGCCCTGGTGGACTGCTTCGGTTACGACCGGACGGAGATGATGAATCTGATCAATGAGAAAAAGGACAAATACTATATCCGCTATGCCAAACAGCTGACTTACGATCAGAAAGAAAATTTTGAGAAGTATAAGGACCAGAAGAGAGATGAGTTCAAGAAGGCCGGAGACGGAAAGGGCATTCGCGGAATCTGGTTTGAAGATGAATATAAGAGAATCTATCCCTACAATTCTGTGGGCTGCAATGTGATCGGTTTTGCCAGAGACGACGGCATGGACGGAAGCGGCGGGATCGAGCAGTACTACAACTCCACGCTGATGGGAACCAACGGCAGGGAGTACGGCTATTTAAATGACGATTCCAATCTGGAGCGGGTCATCAAACCGGCGTCCAACGGCAATACGGTCGTATCCACGATTGATACCAACGTTCAGAAGATTGTTGAGAAGTATATTACGGAATGGGAACAGGAAGTCGGAAGCAAACGGGTGGGGGTTATCGTCATGGATCCCAATAATGGTGAGGTCCTGGCTATGGCCAACGATAAGTCTTTCGATTTAAACAATCCCAGACAGCTCCGTCCGGAGTACACGGACGATGTGGTGAAGCAGCTGGGCATTCAGGAGGCTATCGACGATTACCGCAGAAAAAATAAGGACGCGGAACCTCTGACAGAGGACAACGTTTACGCCCACTACTCCAACGATGAGATCATGTCCCTCGGAAAGCAGGTGGCGTGGAATCAGACGTGGCGTAATTTCTGTATCAGCGACGGGTTTGAGCCGGGTTCCACTGCCAAGATCTTTACGGTGGCGGCGGCGCTGGAGGAAGGCGCTATCACCGGCAATGAGACGTATACGTGTAACGGTAAGCTGGAGATCGGAGGCTGGCCCATCAGTTGTGTGAACCGGTACGGTCACGGCGATTTAACGGTGGAGCAGGGTCTGATGAAGTCGTGTAATGTCGTTATGATGCAGATCGCCCAGAAGGTGGGAAAGCAGAAATTCTACAAATACCAGCAGCAGTTTGGCTTCGGCTCCAAGACCGGTATCGATCTTCCAGGCGAGGCGGACAACAAGGCTCTTATGTATACTGCGGAGACCGCTGATCCGGCATCTCTTGCAACCAACGCCTTCGGGCAGAACTTTAACTGCTCCATGATTCAGATGGCGGCAGCCTACTGTTCGGTCATCAACGGCGGATCGTATTATGAACCCCATGTGGTGAAGCAGATTTTAAATGAACAGGGATCGATTGTGAAAAAGATGGATCCGGTACTGGTCCGTGAGACTGTTTCGGAATCCACCACAAAGTTTATTAACGAGGCTCTCTATAAGACGGTAAACGCCCAGGGCGGTACCGGCTCTGCCGCCAGGGTGGAAGGCTATAAAATCGCAGGTAAAACAGGAACTGCTGAGAAGGTAGGGCGTGACAAGAAAAACTATGTCGTATCCTTCTGCGGCTATGCACCTGCCGATAATCCCCAGGTACTTGTATATGTGGTCGTGGATGAGCCGCATGTGGAAGAACAGGCTCACAGTACGTATGCCAGCGGAATCTTTCAGAAGATTATGACAGAGATTCTTCCTTATTTAAATATATTCCCGGATACGGATATTACGCCGTCACTTCCGGAGGGCGGGCAGGCAGAACTGCCATCCGAAGAGGGAATCACCAGCTCCACAGAAGGCTCTTCAGAAGAATCTACGGAGGAGAGCACAGAAGCGGGAACACTGGAAAATGGAGAGACGATTCCGCCGGAGGCTCTCGATCCTTCCGAGGAAGCGGTAATCGGTCCAAGCGAAGAGGCAGGCTACGGCCTTCCGGGCGCGCTGCCGGGACAGACGAATCCGGTGCGGCTGCCTCAGACCAGCTCCTCGTCCGCAGAAGCTTCCGAAACGGAGACAAAGGGAGAATAAAAGTGCAGGAATTTCATATACTGTAACAATGATGACGGTGGAGCAGCGTATGAATTCTAATAAAACACATCACAGAGAGAAGATAGCCATCCTGTTTTTCCTGTTATTTCTTGCCATGACAGGTCTAATGGGGCGGCTGTTTTTTCTTATGATATTTCAGTCCGCCCATTACAGCGCCATGGCGGAGGACTTGCATGAAAGAGAGAGAACGATCAAAGCGGCCAGAGGCAACATCATTGATGCCAATGGAACCGTCATCGCCACCAACAGGACAGTCTGCACCATTTCGGTCATCCACAATCAGATCGAAGAGCCGGATCAGGTGGTGTCGGTTTTAAGCAAAGAACTGGGAATCGAGGAAGATGCTGTCAGAAAAAAGGTGGAAAAGTACAGTTCCAGGGAGATTATTAAGACCAATGTGGACAAAGCCCTGGGCGATCAGATCAGAACGTACCACTTGGCGGGGGTGAAGGTGGATGAGGATTACAAACGGTACTATCCATACGACAGCCTGGCCTCCAAGGTGCTGGGGTTCACGGGAGGAGATAACCAGGGGATCATCGGGCTGGAGGTTAAGTACGAGGATTACTTAAAGGGGATGAACGGGAAGATCTTAACCATGTCCGACGCGGCAGGCATCGAGATTGAAAACGCAGCGGAGGACCGGATCGAACCCATCGCCGGACAGGATTTACACGTAAGTCTTGATGTGAACATCCAGAAGTACTGCGAGCAGGCGGCGTACCAGGTGATGGAGAAAAAGGGCGCAAAACGGGTCTCCGTCATCGTCATGAATCCGCAGAACGGGGAGATCATGGCTATGGTGAGCGCTCCGGAATTTAACTTGAATGATCCGTTTACGCTTCCGGAGGACCCGGGAAATGTGAGTGCCAAGGAGAAACAGGAGCTGTTAAACCAGATGTGGAGAAACCCCTGCATCAACGATACTTACGAGCCGGGATCCACGTTTAAGATCGTGACGGCTGCAGCGGGCCTGGAAGCGGGAGTGGTGAATCTGGAAGACCATTTCTCCTGTCCGGGGTTCCGGATTGTGGAAGACAGAAAGATCCGGTGTCACAAAGTGGGGGGCCACGGTTCCGAGACCTTTCTGCAGGGGATGATGAATTCCTGCAACCCGGTTTTAATCGATGTGGGGCAGCGGCTGGGCGTGGACAATTACTATAAGTATTTTGAGCAGTTCGGCCTGAAGGGAAAGACGGGAATCGATCTGCCCGGTGAGGCCGCAACGATCATGCACAAGAAGGAGAACATGGGGCTGGTGGAGCTTGCCACGGTTTCCTTCGGCCAGTCGTTTCAGATTACTCCCATGCAGCTGATTACCACGGCCTCGGCCATCGTAAACGGAGGCACCCGGGTTACGCCTCATTTTGGCGTTCAGGCGGTCAGCGCGGACGGCGAGGTGATTCACAACTTTACCTATCCGGTGAAGGAGGGAATCGTTTCGGCGGAGACGAGCGAAACCATGCGTTATATCCTGGAAAAGGTCGTCTCTGAGGGAAGCGGAAAAAAGGCGTATCTGGAGGGGTACCGCATAGGCGGAAAAACGGCTACATCGGAAAAACTTCCGAGAAGCCTAAAGAAATACATTTCTTCTTTTATTGGCTTTGCACCGGCGGATAATCCGTCCGTAATCGCTCTGATTACCATCGATGAACCACAGGGAATCTACTACGGCGGAACCATTGCGGCGCCTGTCATTGCCGACATTTTTAAGAATATTCTGCCTTATCTGGGAATTGAAGCAACAGAGGAAAAAACTGTTTCCTCGTTTCGATTCTATAGTTGATTATTCAGGAAAAAAGACGTATACTACTAACTGTGCCCCATTTTGATGAACGAAGCGAGGGGACTGACTGCTGTTTTAAAAGTACGAATACATAAAATATTGAGGTGTGACATGATTAACGAGACGATACTGGCGATTATCATAGCGTTTGCCATAAGCGCGATACTGTGCCCCATAGTAATACCATTTCTTCACAGATTAAAATTTGGCCAGCAGGTCCGGGAAGAGGGACCGGAAAGCCATTTGAAAAAGCAGGGTACTCCCACGATGGGCGGCCTGATTATCCTGACCAGCATCATCATTACTTCTCTGTTCTACGTGAAGGATTATCCGAAGATCATTCCGATTCTGTTCATGACCGTTGGTTTTGGTATTGTGGGTTTTCTGGATGATTATATCAAGATCGTTATGAAACGCTCCGAAGGGCTTAAGCCTTTGCAGAAGATAATCGGCCAGTTTATCATCACAGGCGTCTTTGCATACTATCTTCTGAACTCGAAGGCAGTGGGAACGAGTATGCTGATACCGTTTACCGGCGGTTTTGAACACGGTCTCTATCTGGACCTCGGGATCTTCTTTGTGCCAGTCCTGTTCTTTATTGTGCTGGGAACCGACAACGGCGTGAACTTTACCGACGGACTCGACGGACTCTGTACCAGCGTGACGATTCTGGTGGCGACCTTCTTAACGGTGGTGGCTTTGGGAGAGAAGGCCGGGATCAGCCCGATTACAGGCGCGGTCGTAGGAAGCTTACTGGGATTTCTGCTGTTTAACGTCTATCCGGCCAGAGTGTTTATGGGAGATACCGGTTCCCTGGCGCTCGGCGGGTTTGTGGCATCCAGCGCGTATATGATGCAGATGCCGATTTTTATCGCGATCATTGGATTTATTTATCTGGTGGAGGTTCTGTCAGATATTATACAAATTACGTATTTCAGAAAAACAGGCGGAAAGAGATTTTTTAAGATGGCGCCGATCCATCATCATTTTGAGATGTGCGGCTGGTCTGAGACCAGAGTTGTAGCTGTTTTTTCGATTGTGACGGCGATTCTCTGCCTGCTGGCATACCTTGGACTGTAAAGAAGGAGAGTAACCTATGAGTCAGAAAATATTAGTTGCAGGGAGCGGAAAGAGCGGTATTGCCGCTTCGAAAATGGCGCTCGATACAGAACACGAAGTGATTCTCTACGACAGCAATGAGGCGCTTGATGCGGAGGCGGTCCGGGGGCAGTTTAAAGAGGACGAGGCAATAGAAGTGCTCCTTGGGGAACTGAAAAAAGAGTCATTAAAGGACGTGGGCCTCTGTGTCATCAGTCCCGGAATCCCGCTTGACGCACCGTTTGTCGAAGTGCTTAAGGCGTGTGAGATACCGGTATGGAGCGAGATTCAGCTCGCTTACCACGATGCAAAGGGAAAGCTGGCTGCCATAACGGGGACAAACGGAAAGACGACCACGACATCTCTGGTGGGAGAGATCCTGAGTGCATACTATAAAGAGGTGTTTGTAGTAGGAAATATCGGAACGCCGTACACCTCCACTGCACTCCGCACCACGGACCAGTCTTATACGGTAGCGGAGATCAGCAGCTTTCAGCTGGAAACCATCACGGATTTCAGACCGGATGTGAGCGCGATCCTGAATATTACGCCGGATCATTTAAACCGCCATAAGACGATGGACTGTTACATAAACGTAAAAGAACGCATTGCAGAGAATCAGACAAAGGAGGATGCCTGCATCCTCAATTACGATGATCCGGTCCTGCGCCGGTTCGGGGAGACCATTGCACCGAGAGTCATCTATTTCAGCAGCAGGGAACTGCTTCCTGAGGGAATCTGTCTGGATGGCGACATGATCATACGCAACCACGACGGCGTGCGCATGGAGATTATCAATATCCATGATATGAACCTGCTGGGCCGCCACAACCACGAGAACGTCATGGCCGCAGCCGCTATAGCCATGGAACTGGGCGTTCCGCTGGAGACCATACAGAGCGTGATCCGGGATTTTAAGGCAGTGGAACACCGGATCGAGTTCGTGGCGGAGAAGGCGGGCGTAAAGTACTATAATGACTCCAAGGGAACGAATCCAGACGCGGCGATCCAGGCGGTAAATGCCATGCCGGGTCCCACGATCCTGATTGCGGGAGGCTACGATAAGAATTCCGAGTATGACGAATGGATCAGATCGTTCGGCAAAAAGGTGAGATACATGGTCCTCTTAGGCCAGACGAGAGAGAAAATCGCCGAGTGCGCCGCCAGACATGGCTTTACCAATGTCATGTATGCGGAAGACATGCAGGAGGCGGTCAGAGTTTGTGCATCCTATGCGAATGCCGGAGAATACGTTCTGTTGTCACCCGCCTGCGCCAGCTGGGGCATGTTTAAAGATTATGAAGAGCGGGGCGACATTTTCAAGGAGTGCGTGCGTAATCTGTAGCAGGATGCGGTGATCGCTCATTAAAGTTTTGGCGAGGAGGAATGAGATGGCGGAAAACAGGCCTAATAAGAAGAAAAACAAACCGCGCCGTTTTTATGATTACAGCCTGCTGTTTACGGTGATATTTTTGACCGTGTTCGGTCTGGTTATGATATACAGTTCCAGCTCCTACGCTGCCCAGATAAAGTATGATGATGCGGCCTATTTTATGATGAGACAGGCAAAGATCGCCCTGGCCGGCTTTGTCATCATGCTGATTATCTCCAAGATGGATTATCACTGGTATGCAAGATTTGCCGTTCTGGCCTATGTTCTTTCCTATGTGCTGATGATTGCCACGGCACTGTTCGGTATCGAGAGAAACGGTAAGAAACGGTGGCTCGGAGTGGGCGGTGCCTCAATCCAGCCGACCGAGTTTGTAAAGATCGCCCTGATCGTCATGCTGGCATCCATGATTGTACAGATGGGCAAGAACATCAACGAAAAGAGGGGCGTGGTGCTGGTAATCGTCACCACGCTGCCCATCGCCGGAATTGTAGCGGCCAACAACTTAAGTTCCGGTATTATCATTGCAGGAATCGCGTTTGTCATGCTGTTTGTGGCATGTAAGAAAAAATGGCCGTTTTTTGCCTGCGGGTTCGCAGGCGTGGGGGTGCTGGCATTTGCCGGCCCCATTGCGACGGCCCTGGAGAAGATCGGTCTTTTGAAGGAATACCAGCTTAGCCGTATCTTCGTCTGGCTGGAGCCGGAGAAATACCCTTCCACCGGCGGTTATCAGGTGCTTCAGGGATTATATGCCATCGGTTCCGGCGGACTGGTGGGGAGAGGCTTAGGGGAGAGCATCCAGAAGATGGGATTCGTACCTGAGGCGCAGAACGATATGATATTCTCCATCATCTGTGAGGAACTGGGACTCTTCGGAGCCGTGTCGGTGATCCTGATCTTCCTGTTCATGATCTACCGGTTCATGCTGATTGCAGACAACGCGCCGGATTTATTCGGTGCTCTGCTGGTTGTAGGTGTCATGGGCCACATTGCGATTCAGGTTATCTTAAATATCGCCGTTGTGACCAATACCATTCCCAACACGGGAATCACGCTTCCCTTCATCAGTTACGGAGGCACGTCGGTTTTGTTCCTGATGATGGAAATGGGGATGGTTTTGAGCGTTTCCAATCAGATACGTCTGGAAAGGTGAAAGTCCCCCTCATTTTATTCGGCGGAATGTGATAACCTTTTTCCCGCTTTTTACATAGGATAGTATATAAGAAGCCACGGGAGGTATCGGATTGTCGGTCATAGAAGTCCAGGGGCTTACGCCCTTAGAAGGTGAGATAAAGATCCAGGGTTCCAAGAATGCCGTTCTGCCCATGATGGCGGCGGCTATTCTTCATAAAGGCACGACAGTAATAGAAAATGTCCCCAGGATACAGGATGTGTTCTGTATGCTGGGGATACTTGACAGTATCGGCTGTAAATGCCGTTTGGAAGGAAACCGGCTGAAGATTGATGCATCCGTAGTTACAGAGACGGAAATACCCAAAAAGTTTGTGAAGAGTATGCGCTCCTCGATCATTGTTTCAGGGCCGCTGTTAGGACGGATGAAGAGAGCCGTTACCAGCTTTCCCGGGGGCTGCTCCATCGGGGAACGGCCGATTGACTTACATCTGGCGGCGCTTGACGCGATGGGAGCTATAATCGAAAAGGACGGAGAGGAATTAAAGGCTGTTACGGGACAGCTGACGGGAGCCGATATCCACTTCCCGTTTCCGAGTGTGGGAGCAACAGAGAACGCGTTGATGGCCGCCGTGCTGGCGGAGGGCGTTACCGTGATCCACGGTGCCGCACGGGAACCTGAGATTGAAGAACTCTGTCTGTTTTTAATTGGTATGGGTGCCCGGATTCATGGAGTGGGAAGTTCGAACCTGGTCATTGAAGGGGTGGCCGGCCTCCATGACTCCATATTTACCGTAACCGGCGACAGGATTGTGGCCGGTACTTATCTTCTTGCGGTCATGGCCGCAGAGGGAAATGTGACTCTGACGGGAATCCGGCCGGCTCACATGGAAGCGGTGCTGCGCTGTGCAGAGGAGATGGGGGCAGAGGTCAGGAGATACGATGACCGGATTTCTGCAGCCATGGTGGGCCGTCCGTCGGGGTATCATGTAGTGACCAGCCCGTATCCCGGCTTTCCAACGGATTTACAGTCTCCGATGATGGCGGTGATGTCCGTCGCTGAAGGGGAAGGCCGGTTGGAAGAAACTGTATTTGAGGGAAGATTTGGCACTGTAAAAGAATTGCAGAAACTCGGCGCAGATATTATAATAGAGGATAACAGGGCCGATATCCACGGGCTGTACCCCCTAACAGGGGCGGAGGTGGCTGCCAGGGATTTGCGCGGCGGCGCGGCACTGGTGGTTGCGGGCCTGGCCTCGCAGGGTGTGACGCGGATTACAGACTGCAGTCATATCGAGCGGGGGTATGAAGATATCTGCCGGGACTTAAGGAGCCTTGGTGCTGTGATTAGAGGAATGGAATGATAAGACCAGAAAAAAGCAAACGAAAAATCGTAATCGGGATTGCGGCGGCGGTTATCGTCCTACTGGCGGTAATCTTAATGTCCATCCGGATTACAGAGATTACAGTAACGGGTAATAAACAGGTGACCGCCGATGAACTGCGCGGTCTGCTGTTTAAGGATAAGTGGGACCGGAATACGATTTACTGCTTTTACAAAGATCATTTTAAGGAACATGAGCAGATTCCGTTCGTAGAAGATTATAAAATCGTATTCCAGAGCCCGACAAAAGTGGAAGTCATCGTTTACGAAAAGAGTGTTGTCGGATACGTTTCCTATATGGGAAGCTATATGTATTTCGATAAGGACGGTATTATCGTGGAGAGCTCCAGCAATAAGCTTCCGGGAATCCCATGGATAACAGGACTGAAGTACGGCCATATCGCCCTGCACCAGCCCCTCCCCGTGGAAAATAATAAGATTTTCGATGAAATCCTGAATCTGACTCAGCTGCTGTCGACTCATGAGATCACGGTGGACAGGATCCAGTATGACACTCATGGCAATGCAAGCCTGATCCTGGGTGACATTACCGTCTATCTCGGCAGCAACGACCAGATGAGCGGAAAGATTTCCGAACTGAAGGATCAGCTCCCCGTGCTGGCCGGCCTTTCGGGGACTCTGTATCTGGACACCTATGACGAGGCTGAGACGGCCACATCGTACCGGTTTGTAAAAAATAAATAAAATTTCCAATCATAACTTATAATTTTGTTGAAAAAGTGGTTGATATTTTCGGTAAAATCAAATATTATATTAGATAGGTCTATAGAGTAAGCTGTTTATGGTTAAAGGAGGATATAATCTTGTTAGAGATTAAGATAAATGAGGCGGATAATGCGGCAAGAATTCTGGTAATCGGTGTGGGCGGTGCCGGAAATAACGCCGTAAACCGTATGATTGATGAGAGTATCGCCGGTGTGGAATTCATCGGAATTAATACAGACAAGCAGGCTCTTCAGTTCTGCAAGGCCCCGACAGCCATGCAGATCGGAGAAAAACTGACAAAGGGGCTGGGCGCAGGCGCGAAGCCTGAGATCGGTGAGAAAGCCGCTGAGGAGAGTTCAGAAGAGCTGGCTCAGGCCATGAAAGGGGCGGACATGGTGTTCGTCACCTGCGGTATGGGCGGCGGAACAGGAACCGGTGCGGCTCCCGTTGTTGCCAAGATTGCAAAAGATATGGGGATTCTGACAGTAGGCGTTGTCACAAAGCCGTTCCGCTTTGAGGCAAAGACGCGTATGTCGAATGCGATTGCAGGTATCGAGCGCTTAAAAGAGAGCGTAGATACCTTAATTGTGATTCCCAATGACCGTCTGCTTGAGATTGTGGACAGGCGTACCACCATGCCGGATGCGCTGAAGAAGGCGGATGAAGTCCTTCAGCAGGCAGTGCAGGGCATTACAGACTTAATCAATGTTCCGGGTCTCATCAACCTGGATTTCGCTGATGTTCAGACCGTCATGACGGACAAGGGCATCGCACATATCGGTATCGGTAAGGCGAAGGGCGACGAGAAGGCTCTCGATGCCGTGAAGCAGGCCGTATCCAGCCCGCTGTTAGAGACCACCATCGAAGGCGCCTCTCACGTTATCATCAATATCTCCGGCGATATCAGCCTGATCGAGGCCAATGAAGCGGCCAGCTACGTTCAGGAGATGGCGGGAGATGACGCGAACATCATCTTCGGCGCCATGTATGACGAGACAGCTCAGGACGAAGCCAGCATTACCGTGATTGCCACCGGCCTTGACATGGGAAGTGAAACCCCTGTCGGCAAGGTTATGACAAGCTTCGGCGGCAGTGCATCCGGCTATACGAGACCGCAGAAACCGGCGGCTCAGCCTGCTCAGAACCAGAATCCTAACCCGAATCAGGAGGCAGCGGCAACCGCACCTGCTTACAATCCGAATTATAACCCGAATTACGGCAGCCCGAACTATGGAAACCAGGGATACAATCCAAACTATAACAAGCCGAATTATGGCGGACAGGCCGGTGCACCAGGTGCTTCCCAGGGTGCCGGACAGCCATACAGACCAACCGTAAACAGAGAAGTTCAGATCAATATTCCGGATTTCTTAAAGAATAAGAGATAAGATGCTACATAATGGGGGGTGCTGCAGATGGCCTTAGCAAAGCGCTGGGACTATCTGCAGCACTCCCTGTTTTAAACGGAGGGAAATGATGTCAGAAGAAAAGAAAACCCGTGAGGACGACTGGGAGCTGTCGGAAGCGTATTATAAGCGCGAGGAAGGGGAGAAAGAATTATCCCTGGAGGATTTTATCACTGAAGAGGATTTACAGGCGGATGGAGCGATGCTTCAGCCCAATCACGATGAACTGCTAAAGAAGACGGCGGAGGATGTACACCGTGTTATGGAGCTGTCTCTGCAGGGATACAATATCGAGAGAATCACGGAGACGACCGGACTTGACAGCCAGTATGTGTATAATATTCTGGTCTGTGCTCAGGGCTTCCGGGAGGATGATGAGATCGCAGTAGCTCATCTTGTTCTGGGATAAGGCATCAGGCGCTTTTCGATACGACGGAGAAAGAGGGGGTACGAGCGATGATAAAAAAGATGTGTCCGGTTTGTGATCTGCCTGTAAATGCAGGAAATTACTGTCCGCGCTGCAGAAGGGTTATCAGGAAGCCATATACGCAGAATGTAGATTATTACCTGAATGAGAGACATCCGGTGCATGAAGCGGAGTGTGACTTCCATAATCCGTATCTGGAGGCGGATCATCACGGGGAAAGCAGCCGTCCTGCCGGGGCGGTTCCGGGAAAAGATACTCCGGGCAGAAATACTCCAGGCAGAAATACTCCAGGCGGAACGGTTCCGGGCAGGCCGGGGCAGAATCCGTCATCAGGCGCAGGACCCTTTCATGGAAGCCGGACGCAGGGAACGGCGGTCCAGACAGGACGGCCGGCACAGATGGGCCAAATAAGGCAGCCAGGACAGGCGCCACAGCGAAGCAGCGGACTGAATGGATCCTACAGGAGCCCGGCAGGTACCGGAAGTGTGAAGCCGGAGGGCACGAAGAATCACACGGGTAAAACCGTACTGATTACGGCGGTGACTGGCCTTGCTGCAGTTGCCGTGATAGCGTTTGTAAATGTAGGGGGCCTTCTGCGCGATTCCATCAGGGGATCCGTGGAAACGACAGAGGCATATAGCTACAATTATGAATCAGACTTTACAGAGCTGAGCGATGAGGAGGTAATGGAGGCCGGTGAGCGGTGTCTGGGATTCTACCATTTTCCGGCGGATGGTGCATATGTGAGTGAGCAGATGCTGAAGGCCGCGGAGAGTTCCGGTTTTGGATACAGTCTTGATTCTGATGAATTTTATACGGACAATTATCTCTACGAGGACACCTCGTATTATGAAAGCATCAGAAGCTTTTATCTGACGGATTCCGGGGCTGAGACGGCGGAGGGCGAATATAGTTACCAGTATGTGGATGTGAATTATGATACTGCTACCGGGGAACTTCATGATTATATTTCCCGGCTTAACAGCGGCGAAGCCTCTCTTGAATTTCTGGAACGTTTTTTGACTGCAACGGAAGAGAGCAGCGGAATCGCCTTGGAAGACAGGAAAACAGGCGAAATTATGGAGGAAGCCCGGGATATAGCGAAGCAGGGGCAGAGCAGCTATATCTATGAAGGGATGTTCGCCATTGAAATTTACAGATATGAAGGAGAGGATGCCATGTATGTCTATGTATCCTATAATGATCCGGAAGCAGGATCGGAATTGTAGTAACAGTCAAGAAGATGAGTCGTCTGAACTGTTACGAAGTGCAGGCCGTGAACAGTATCAAAGGACCGTGAACCATGTGATATTTTCTTGACAATCCAGTTAAATTATGATATAGTATTCTCAATCGTAAGAGGGAGTAGCTTCCAGTCCCGGGACTGGATAAGATTGCGTCAGAACGATAAAGTAACATTTATCCGCATACTTATGAAATGTGCAAGACTTTTATTGATAACCGTTTGGCTGTCAATAAAAGTCTTTTTTGATATCATGGAAAAGAACTCCCCGGTTTATAGAAAGGAAACGCGGCCGCGTTTTCAGAAGTCCTTACGAGAGATACCAGAAACCTACAGAAAGAAAGGCGGAGAAATTATGGAAACATTTGATCCCGAAAAGAAACCAAAGTTAAAGAAAGTGTCAGGTCTGCTTAAGAAATCAGGAGTAGCCGCAGTGCTGGTGATAGCGATTCCCGTGATAGGTCTTAGCTCTGTTTATAATATTCAGGAACAGGAGCAGGCGGTGCTTACGACGCTGGGAACGGCGAAGGCGGTAGCGGAGCCCGGTCTGCATTTTAAAATCCCGTTTATTCAGCGGGTGCAGAAGGTAAATACCACCATTCAGGGGGTGGCGATCGGATACGACCCGTCGGATAACCAGTCGGAGGAAGCGGATTCTCTGATGATTACCAGTGATTATAATTTTGTAAACGTGGATTTCTTCGTGGAGTACAAGGTAGTGGATCCGGTGAAGGCCGTCTATGCATCGCAGGATCCGTTTACCATTTTGCAGAATATCAGCAGGAGCTGCATCCGTACCGTAATAGGGAGCTATGATGTGGACTCGGTGCTGACCAATGGAAAAAATGAGATACAGTCCAAGGTGAAAGAAATGATTATGAATAAGCTGGAGCAGCACGATGTGGGGCTTTCCGTTGTCAACGTCACAATCCAGGATTCCGAGCCCCCGACTGTAGAGGTTATGGAGGCCTTTAAGGCAGTGGAAACAGCCAAACAGGGGAAGGAAACCGCGATTAACAATGCGAACAAGTACCGCAATGAAAAGCTTCCGGAAGCCACGGCGCAGACGGATAAGATACTGCAGGAGGCAGAGTCTTCAAAGGTGCAGCGTGTCAACGAGGCCAATGCGGAGGTTGCAAAATTTAACGCCATGTACGTGGAATACAGCAGGAATCCGGAAGTGACGAGGAAGCGTATGTTCTACGAGGCCATGGAGGATGTACTGCCGGGAATGAAGGTGATCATCGACGGCACCGGCAAGACGGAAACGATTCTGCCTTTAGACAGCTTTACCGGTTCCGGCACGCAGAGTACGGCTGAAGAAGCAGATTATGGAACAGAGGAGGCTGCAGAATGAAAAAAACATTGAAAAAAGTGACGGGAACTATTGCAGGACTGGCCGTCGTTATAGTATTATTAGGTTCAGTTGTAGTAACAAAAGAAAATGAATATAAGCTGATCCGGCAGTTTGGCCGTGTGGAACGGGTTGTGGATACGGCAGGAGTTACACTGAAGCTTCCGTTTATTCAGACGGCGGATACCCTGCCGAAGCAGATCCTTTTGTATGATCTGGCGGCATCTGATGTGATCACCATGGATAAGAAGACTATGCTGAGTGACAGCTATGTGCTGTGGCGCATTACAGATCCTCTGAAGTTTGCCCAGACGCTGAACTCTTCCGTAGCGAATGCGGAGGGAAGAATTGACACGGTGGTTTATAACTCCGTTAAAAATGTGATCAGCAGCATGAGCCAGAATGAGGTTATCAGCGGCCGGGATGGGGAACTGTCCCAGGCTATTATGACAAATGTTGGAGACAGCATGGCCGAATATGGAATTACACTGCTGGCCGTGGAGACGAAGCGGCTGGATCTGCCTGCCGATAATAAGGCGGCGGTTTATGAACGCATGATTTCGGAGCGGGATAAGATCGCGGCCACCTATACAGCGGAGGGGCAGGCCGAGGCACAGAAGATCAGAAATACAACGGACCGAGAAATTGCCATCAGCATTTCTGATGCGAAAGCGCAGGCAGCGGCGATTACGGCGGACGGTGAGGCCGAATATATGAGAATTATGGCGGAGGCGTACCGCGATCCGCAGAAGGCCGAGTTCTATTCCTACACCAGGTCGCTGGAGGCTGCGCGGGCATCGTTAAAGGGAGACGGCAATACGCTGATTCTTCCCGCGGATTCACCGATTGCCCGGATTTTTATGGGGCAGTAAAGTCGGATATTACGAAAGACAGGAGAATGATGACATGAAGATCAAAGACATACTGGGACAGGGAAAGCCTACGCTATCCTTTGAGGTGTTTCCTCCAAAGACGGAAGATAAGTATGAATCGGTTGAGAGGGCGGCGGCAGAGATCGCGAAGCTGAAGCCGGCCTTTATGAGCGTGACATACGGAGCAGGAGGCGGTACAAGCCGGTACACGGTGGACATCGCCTCCACCCTGCATCATGAGTACCAGGTAACGGCGCTGGCGCACGTTACCTGCGTCTCTTCCACAAGAGAGAAGGTGCACGAGGTGTTGGAGGAATTAAAGGCAGCGGGAATCGAGAATATTCTGGCACTGCGCGGCGATGTTCCGAAGGATGGACCTGTGGCATCGGATTACCGCTTTGCATCGGAGCTGATCCGGGAGATCAGGGCGTACGGTGATTTCTGCATCGGAGCGGCCTGTTATCCGGAAGGTCATGTGGAGTCGGTCAGCAAGACCATCGATATGGACTATTTGAAGCAGAAGGTGGAAGCCGGATGTGACTTCGTGACGACCCAGATGTTCTTTGACAATAATATTTTATATAATTATCTGTACCGGATCCGGGAGAAAGGGATTACCGTACCGGTTGTGGCGGGAATCATGCCGGTGACGAATGTGAAGCAGATTATCCGCAGCTGTCAGTTGTCAGGAACATATCTGCCGTCCCGGTTTAAAGCGATCGTGGACCGGTTCGGCGATAATCCGGCGGCCATGAAGCAGGCGGGGATCGCCTATGCCACGGAACAGATTATCGATCTCATAGCCAATGGAGTGGACGCGATTCACGTGTATTCCATGAATAAGCCGGATGTAGCGGCAAAGATTAAAGAGAATTTATCGGAAATTCTTTCATGAATGTATTAAGGGAAAGCTGCAGGAAGTTCCGGTAAAGAAGTGGAGTGATGTGTATGGAAATCAGCCGGAGAGAGATTCGGAGGTATCTGGGGTATGGCAGACAGGAAGCGGATGAGAAGGTTTCGAAGCTGATAGAAGAATGTGTGGAGGAGCTGGAGGCCGCGGTATCTCCAAAAAGTATATACAGGGTATATCCTTTTTCATTTTTGGCGGAGGAAGAACTGGATTTTACCGTGTTTCGGACAGAGAGCCGGAGCCTCAGCCGTAATTTGAAGGACTGCGAACAGGTGATTTTATTTGCCGCCACCCTTGGCACGGAGGCGGATTCCCTGATCCGTAAGTACTCGAAGCTTCAGATGAGCAAGGCGGTGACCATGCAGGCGGCGGCCACTGCCATGATCGAATCGTACTGTGATGAGATAAACACGGAGCTGAAGGAGACATTTGAGAAAAAGGGACTCTATCTGCGGCCCAGGTTCAGTCCCGGATACGGCGATTTTCCATTGGAATGCCAGAGGGATATTACCGCTGTATTAGAGACGGCTAAAAGGATCGGTATTATGCTTACAGACAGCCTTTTGATGACTCCCTCCAAATCCGTGACGGCGGTGATGGGGGTGAGCCGGAAGCCTCACCGATGTGAGGTGAGAGGCTGTGAATTATGTTCGAAAACAGACTGCGCGTACAGGAGAGGATAAGGGATATGACAGAATTAATGGAAGAAATCAGGAAGAGAATCGTATTTTTCGACGGCGGCACGGGAAGTCTCCTGCAGGCAAATGGACTGAAGCCGGGAGAACTGCCGGAGACGTGGAATATCCTTCATCCGGAGATTGTGACAAAGCTGCATTACGATTATCTGGAAGCGGGAGCCGACATTGTCAAGACGAATACTTTTGGCGCAAACGGGCTGAAGTTTAACGATGCCAGTGAATACGGGCTGGATGAGATTGTGACGGCGGCCATGGAAAATGCGAAGAAAGCCGTCTCGAAAGCAGGAGATAAGGGGTATATTGCTCTCGATATAGGCCCCACAGGAAAACTGTTAAAGCCGCTGGGGGACTTAGGCTTCGAGGAGGCCTACCGTCTGTTCTCCGATGTTGTTGCAATTGGTGCGCGTGAGGGTGCTGATCTGGTACTGATAGAAACCATGAGCGACAGCTACGAGGTGAAGGCGGCCGTTCTGGCTGCAAAGGAAAACTGTAATCTTCCGGTCTTTGCCACGATGATATTTGACAGTAAGGGCAAGCTTTTGACGGGAGGAACTGTGGAATCTACAGTCGCGCTGCTGGAGGGACTGGGCGTAGATGCCCTGGGAATTAACTGTGGTCTGGGACCGGTCCAGATGAAGGGGATACTGGCTTATATCATGAAGGCGGCCTCGGTTCCGGTTATCGTAAATCCAAATGCGGGACTTCCAAGAAGCGAGGGAGGCCGGACCGTCTATGATATTGATGCGGACGAGTTTGCCGGGACCATGAGAGAGATCGTGGAAATGGGAGCCTGTGTCGTAGGGGGCTGCTGCGGAACGACTCCGGAGCATATCCGGAAAACCATTGCACTCTGTAAGGACCAGGCGGCGCGAATGCCGGAGAAAAAGAACCGTACTGTAATTTCTTCCTATGCACAGGCAGTTGAGATTGATAAAAATCCTGTCCTGATCGGCGAACGCATCAATCCGACCGGAAAATCTAAGTTTAAACAGGCGCTTCGGGACCATAATCTGGAATATATCCTGCGGGAAGGTGTGGCACAGCAGGATAACGGAGCGCACGTGCTGGATGTGAATGTGGGCCTGCCTGAGATCGACGAGGCGGCCATGATGGAGGAGGTGGTGATGGAACTGCAGAGTATCATCGATCTGCCCCTCCAGATAGACACCTCTAATATTCAGGCCATGGAACGGGCTCTGCGTGTTTACAACGGTAAGCCTTTGATTAACTCCGTCAACGGAAAGCAGGAAGTGATGGAGGCGGTATTTCCTCTGGTTAAGCGGTATGGCGGTGTTGTTGTCGCTCTGGCGCTTGACGAGGACGGAATCCCGGAGACGGCAGACGGGCGTCTGAAGGTGGCTGAAAAGATTTATGCGAAGGCATCGGAATATGGTATTGAGAGAAAAGATATTGTGATCGATGCACTCTGTATGACGGTCAGCTCTGACAGCAGGGGCGCAATTACCACACTGGAAACGGTCAGAAGAGTGAGGGATGAACTGGGCGGAAAGACAATTCTGGGTGTGTCCAATATTTCCTTCGGGCTTCCCCAGCGTGAGATCGTCAACGCGGCGTTTTTCACCATGGCGCTGCAGAATGGGCTGAATGCAGCGATTATTAATCCGAATTCCGAGGCCATGATGCGCTCGTATTACAGTTTTCGGGTGCTGGCGGATCTGGATCCGCAATGCAGTGAGTATATCAGCGTTTACAGCGGCCAGGTGGCGACACTGGGACAGACGGTGCGCCAGGGGGGCGGTTCCGGTAAAGCGGATGGAAGTGGAACTGCGATGTCTGCTTCTCTTGCTGAGAGTATTGAGAGAGGATTGAAGGAGAGTGCACATCAGGCGGTTACGGAGCTGCTGAAGACTCTGGAGCCCCTTGTCATCATTAATGAGGAGATGATCCCGGCTTTAGACCGCGTTGGAAAAGGCTTTGAGAAGGGCACTGTGTTCCTTCCGCAGCTTTTGATGAGTGCGGAAGCGGCCAAGGCGGCTTTTGAAGTCATCAAGGAGCAGCTGGCGAAGTCAGGCAGGGAAGAGGAGAAGAAGGGGAAGATCATTCTGGCGACGGTGAAGGGGGATATCCATGATATAGGGAAGAATATCGTTAAGGTGCTTCTGGAGAATTATGGATATGATGTCATTGATTTAGGGAAGGATGTACCTCCGGAGCTGGTGGTGGAGACTGCTGTAGAGCAGGCGGTGAAGCTGGTGGGACTCAGCGCACTGATGACAACAACGGTTCCCAGTATGGAAGAGACCATCCGGCAGCTGCAGAAAGCGGCGCCCGGAACAAAGGTAATGGTGGGAGGCGCCGTGCTGACGGAGGATTATGCAAAGACGATTGGAGCAGACAGGTATTGCAGGGATGCGATGGCTTCGGTGAATTATGCGGAGAGTGTGTTTTCGGTGGAATGATTGGATGGTGGCGGGGGGAGAGTGTTAGAGGTAAAAAACAAAGGTTACTGATAACAACGATTTGAATTATAGACAACTAGCCTCTTAAAAGGAGGCTGTTGTCTTTTTTCTTTTATCTTTATATGTGGAAAAATAGCTTTATATGAGGGAGAGTATTCTTCCAGGAAACTTTACATCTACTTACTGAAGTGGAATAGATATTTATTATGATTGGTTTTGAATTGTATAAATTGACTTGTAAAATAAAATATAGTAAACTTATATTGTGAAAAATAACGGCTGCTTATTGCTGAATTAACTGAAATGGAGGTGATTTATGCAAGGATACTATCGTTTTTTTAGCCGATGCGATATCACTGATGGTTTCAGGGAGGCAAAAACGGTCCTTTTTTGTGGATAAGTCTTTATTGATTGAAGAAATAAACAAAAAGATTTCAACAAAAGAAAAATTTATTACGTAAGCAGATCCCGAAGATTTGGGAAAACTATGGCGTTGGAAATGCTGGCTTCTTATTATATAAAAGAGGGGGACTGCGGACTCTTTATTCAATAATCTTAATTAAAGAATTTCACACAAATATAGAACATTTAAATTGCCATAATGTAATCTATATTAATTTTACTGATTAGTTTGAGGTTATATTATCTGGTCAACAAACATGATACGAAGGTGGAACATTTTGGTGCCTATGAAGGGTAAATGTAGAAAAACCTCTCATTTTCTAGCCTGTGAATTATGGTGCGAACCAGAAGTGATCATAAAATCCCTGGGAGGTTCGCACCGAGAATTTCGCGGTTATGGAGGGAAGATAGGAGAATTGGATGAATTGAGTTAATGAAATATATGCAAAATACCCATGATTATTACTGGTTATATGGTATAATATGTGTGAATTTGCAGTCTCTGCTAGCGATAGTGGAGGGGATTGAAATAAATGCTATCAGAGATATCCGCGCCTCCCGGCTGGTCTCTGCTAGCGATAGTGGAGGGGATTGAAATATTCGATGCATAAGGTATTTCGATATACAGTCCCGTCTCTGCTAGCGATAGTGGAGTGGATTGAAATATGAATCCTTCCGGACAAATTCTGTCGCCATTGTGTCTCTGCTAGCGATAGCGGAGTGGATTGAAATATGAAACTCCCTTTTCCAGTCAGCGCCGCAAGGAGTCTCTGCTAGCGATAGCGGATTGAAATAGTTGGGAAAAGATACTTTCCTTTGCACCCCCCCCTCTGTCTCCGCTAGCGATAGCAGAGTGTAATCGATTATTACAAAAATAAACCGTTGAGGGAGTCTCTGCCAGCATTAGAAGCTTATATTAAATTTATGAAAAAATAATTCACAGACGTTAAAAATAAAAAGACAGAGGAGACAAGGATTGAAATACATTTTTATACATGGACTTGGACAGGGGCCGGATAGTTGGAATAAAACGGTTTCCTGCATGAGAGAACAGGAAGAGATTCAATGCCTGAACGTATTTGCTTTAAAAGATGGGGAAGAGATTTCGTATAGCAGAGTATATGAGGATTTTTCGGCGTACTGTGAGTCTATAAAAACGGAGTTTGGGCTTTGTGGTCTTTCTTTGGGCGCTGTGATTGCATTAAATTATGTGGTGGAGCATCCGGGAAAGGTAACGTCGCTGGTTTTGATTGGGGGACAGTACGTGATGCCGAAGGGGCTTTTAAGACTGCAGAATATGATATTTCGGGTGATGCCGAATGGGATTTTTAAGAAAATGGGGTTAGGCAAGAGAGAACTGATTCAGTTGACAAAATCTATGATGGCGCTGGATTTCAAGGAAGATTTGGAAAAAGTGGATTGCAGGACACTGATCGTGTGTGGGGAGAAGGACCGGGCAAACAGAAGAGCCGCGGAAATGATGGCAGAGAAGATTCCTGGGGCGAATATAAAGATACTGGAAGGCTGTGGGCACGAAGTGAATGTGGAGGCTCCGGAAAAACTGGCTGAAAGCCTTGAGGCGTTTTACGAAGAAAAGCAGGATGGGAACCTTACAGAAGCCGTGGTCTATGATCAACATGCAGGTGATGATTGACAACGGTATACCGACATCCGGGAGCATAAAAAGTCAGGCTGAATCTGCGATGACAGGACGGCGGTAAGGTGTTCAAACAGTGGAAGACAGCAGAAATAAGGAGACAAACAGGATGATTAATATCAACAATGAGGCGCTGGAAGAGGCGCTTTTTGTGATCGTCTCGATTGTGGAGAGGTGCGAGAATGCACAGACCAAATTCAGAGAAGGCACCTCCCAGCATACGCTTTTGAAAAACAGAATAAGGGCGCTTTATCTCTCAAAGGAACTGGTTGAAGCAGAACTTCTGCGCATGGGAGGTCAATTGTCTGCGGCGAGTTGTGAAGAGGCGGGGAAATGCGAAACACCAGACAGTTGCGTAATACTGGGAGAAGGCTCTTTCATGGAGGAACTAAAATCAGCGGTTCCTCCTATTGTTTCTATAATCAGTAAATGTGAGAAGGCACAGTCAAAATACGAAAAAGGGACGGCGCAGTTTCGGCGGTACGAAAAGATAATCCTTGCAATGAAGGTCTCAAAGACTTTACTGGAAGACCGGTTGGAGATGTAAGCCGTGCTGGAGAAATTAGCAGGAAAGGTGAAGTCGGCCAGGCGAAAGTAAAAAAATTACAGGTTTTATAAAATTATCTCCGTTGAAGATTGTCCCTCCTCTTACTTATAATAGACTTAACAGGCAGTAAGAAGTTTAGACATAAGGAAGTAATGAACGCTATTTTCAAACATGCACCATGGGACAGGCAACAGATCAGGAGGACAAACGAGAGGGAGGTTTTACAATGAAGAAGAGATGGATTACTCTGACACTAACGGCGGCCGTTATGGCGGGGCTCTGCGGCTGTGGTGGAAACAGCGGCACTTCCGGGGCGGGGGACACCACCGGAGCGAAAACGGAGACGGAGACGACTACAGCGAAAGCGGAGACCGTGGCGCAGACGGCCAAAGAGGAGCAGAAGGGCGAGATTACGCTGCAGTTCTGGGAAATGAATTACGGAAGCGACGACGCCTACTTAGAGACGTGTGAAAAACTGATCGCACAGTATGAGAACGAGAACCCGGGCGTGAATATCGAGGTTACGGTACAGCCATGGGATAATTATTACCAGTTGTTTTTAACCGCGGTCAGCTCCAATGCAGCACCGGACGTGGCCAGTGTGGCTCTGGATCTTCCGGACATGTACGCCAGAATGGGAGAGGCCCTGGAACTTAACGATGTAGTGGCGGAATGGAAACAGGATGGAACCATTGATGACTATGGGGAAGCCACAATGAAATCGTTTACTTACGAGGGCGATCAGATCGCTGTTCCTTATATGGTGGGATACAGAGGGATCTTTTACCGCAGCGATTTTTTGAAGGAGTGCGGAATCGAAAAGGTTCCGGAAACCTGGGATGAACTGCTGGCGGCGTGTGAGAAGATCAAAGAGGTCCGCCCGGATCTGACTCCTCTGGATTTCGCGGGAGCAGACATGGGGCTGTGGCACTATTTTATGTGCTTCGCCATGAGCAATGACGCGGGAATCGTGAAGGAGGACGGCACGCCGGGAAGTACGGATGACAGATATAAGGCGGCCATCGATTTATTTAAGACGTTCAAGGAAAAAGGCTATGTGGCTGACGGTGTCCTGGGACATAAATCAGCGGATGCGGAGAAGCTGTATTACAGCGGTAAGTCCGTGTTCTGGTTTACCAGCTTCCCGGCTTCCATCTTCGATTATCCGGAGATTCTGGAAAATACCGAGGTTTACAGTGCATTTAAGGGGCCGGACGGAACTGCGGTCAGAACCTCCAGTTTCAGCGATGCTCTGATGGCATTCTCACAGACAAAGTACCCGGAGGAAGCGAAGAAGTTTGTAAAATGGTGGGCAGAGAACAGCAGCGCTTTATATACCGAAGGCGGATGCTGGGCGTATCCGGCGAAGAAATCCTTCTTCAGCGGCGAGACCTTTAACAACAAGGTTGCCCAGGGCGTGTTAAATAAGATCGTGCCGACCGCAGTACCGTGTACCTGGCCGATCGAGAACATTTTCCCGGGATTCTCTCAGGTAAATGGTGAGCAGACGATGAATTACAGCGCGCAGGAGGCGCTTAACGGTAAGGTGGATACCGGCGAGATCGCCAGAATCCAGGCAGAAAAGATCCAGGAGGCAATCGACATCGCAACAGAAGAGTAGTGACCAGAGAGGTCCGGCTTTTATAAAAGGCCGGACCTTCATTAAAAAAGGAGGGACTGCTGATGGAGAAAAACCGGAGAAGGTTTGGTCTTAAAATGCTGGTCATGCCGACGATCATTCTGCTGCTGGTCAGCTTTTATCCGCTGTTTAACAGTATTTATTTAAGTGTTACCAATACGAATATCTTAAAGAAGGGACAGACGGTCCGGTTTACGGGCGCTGCCAATTTTATCAAGCTGTTTTCGGACAGGACCATGGGGCCGTCCCTGGTGTATTCCCTGGAGTATGCGTTTATCTGTGTGGCCGCCAGCTATGTGCTGGGACTCTTTCTGGCTGTTCTGCTGAATCAGAAGATCAAGGGAAGAGCGCTGTTTCGCGGCCTGATTCTGATTCCATGGGCGATACCGACCGTAGTGGCTACGGCGAACTGGCTGTGGATCTTAAATGACCAGTCGGGAATCGTGAACGTGGTTCTGCAGAGGCTGCATCTGACGGATGGCCCGATTCTGTTCTTTGCAGATCAGAGGATGGCGCGGATTACATGCATCGTAGTGGGAACGTGGAAATCGTATCCGTTTATGTGTATGTCGCTGCTGGCAGGTCTCCAGGGCGTTCCGGAGGATGTCTACGAATCGGCCAGGATGGACGGGGCAACAGGAATTAAGACGTTTTTCTATATCACACTGCCGATGATCCGAAACGTGAGCATGGTGGTCGTGACCCTGATGTTTATCTGGGGCTTTAACAATTTCGATATTATCTATCTTCTGACTCAGGGGGGACCGTTGGAGGCGACTTTTACGCTTCCGATCTACACATACAATACCGCGTTTTACCGGGGGCAGATGGGGTATGCATCCGCTATTTCCATGATGACTCTTGTGATTCTTCTGTTCTTCTGCGCAGTATACATGAAAATGCAGAAGGGAAAGGATGACGTATGAAAAATAAAAAGGGGATCGTTTATGCACTTCTGATCTTTTTCTGCGCGGCTGCCAATTTACCGGTTCTGTCCATGATTGGAACTGCGTTAAAACCGAGGTATGAGACGCTGTCAACCGTTTCGCTGTTCACGCTGCATCCCACGCTGGATAATTTTATTCATGTGCTCACCAGGACCTCTTTTGCACAGTCTCTCGTCAACACGATTTTCGTGGCGCTGATCGTGACGGTGCTGTGTGTGGCATTTTCCACGATGGCCGGTTTCGGACTGTCACGGTGCCGCGGTATCCTTTTTGACGGATATACGATGTTCCTCATTATCCTTCAGATGCTGCCGGCCATGCTGATTATGATTCCGCTGTATGTGACGCTCAGCCGGTTTCATCTGGTGGATACCCACTTCAGCCTTATACTTATCTATACGGCCATCAATCTGCCGTTCGGTATCTGGACCCTGAAAGGGTTTTTCGACGATATTCCGACGGAACTGGACGAGGCGGCCATGATCGACGGATGCAGCCGCTTTCAGGCATATTGGAGGATCATTCTTCCTTTTTCTCTGCCTGGAGTGGCATCGGTGGGAGTGTTTACTCTGATGAATGTTTGGAATGAATATACGATCGCCAGTATTTTTATCCAGGATAAAAATCTGCGGACGCTGTCTGTGGGTATCCGGCAGTTTATGATGCAGAATACGACAGACTGGGCTTCCATGAGCGCGGCGGCAACCATCGCGGTTCTTCCGGCATTCGTCATGATTATATTTGCACAGAAGTATTTGGTAGGCGGATTGACTTCAGGTTCCGTGAAAGGATGAGCAGATGAGAGAAAGTGTACTGATTTTGTGCCGCAATGACCGGGAAACGATCCTCTATGCGGCGGAGGAACTGAAACGTTACTTAAGCCTGGCCGGCGTGTCCGTCTGGACCTCGGTGGGGGAGGCGCACAGCCAGTATATGAAGACGCTGGAGCTGGCGGTGGCACCGGAGGAGTTTCGGGTAAAGGAAGGGCAGTGTATGGAGCGTCCCTCTCACTCTGTCTGGCAGAATGCAGACGCCTACGCCATTACCGTAACAGATCTTGGGGGAACCATCAGGGGCTCCAATAACCGCAGTGTGCTGCTGGGGGCCTACCGATATTTAAAAGAGCTGGGCTTTGCATTTCTGAGGCCGGACCGGGAGGGGGAACGGATCCCGGCAGCGGTGGGGCCCCACACGGTAAAGATCAGAGAAGAGGCTTCCAGCCGGTACCGCGGAATCTGTATAGAAGGCGCCGTGTCGTTTGAAAATATTATGCGCTTTGTGACCTGGCTTCCGAAGGCTGGCTTTAATACGTATTTTACACAGTTTAAGATTCCCTATGAGTTTTTTAAGACGTGGTACCTCCATACCAATAATCCGTATCACGGAAAGGAGCCGGTGCCCTCGGAAGAGGAGGTGGACGCGTTTGTAAAAGAAATTCTCGTCCCCCATATGAAGAAACTGGGGCTGATCTGGCAGGCGGGCGGCCATGGCTTTACGACGGGAGTGGCAGGACTGCCCGGTACGGGATGGGATCCTCTGGCGGAGGAAAAGGTGCCGGAGGAGAGCAGGGAGTATCTGGCGATGATTGACGGGAAGAGGGGACTGTTTCATGGTATTCCTTTAAATACCAGCCTGTGCTGTTCCAACCCGCTGGTGAGAGAATTGCTGGTTCGTGAGATCCTGGATTACATTCATGCAAACCCGCAGCTGGACATGGTTCATGTGTGGCTTGCCGATGACGGAAACAACAGCTGTGAATGCGGGGCATGCGCCGCGAAACGGCCTTCTGACTGGTATATTGAGATATTAAATCAGGTGGATGAGGCACTTTCAAAGGAAGGCAGTCCAGTTAAGGTGGTATTTCTGGCGTATTTTGATCTGTTGTGGCCGCCTGTCAGCGCGAAGCTTTTGAATCCGGAGCGATTTGTGTTCATGTTTGCGCCGATTACCCGGTCCTACCGGACGCCGCTTCCGGTGGAAGAGACGGCGCTCATTCCTCCGTATAAGCGGAATCAATGCAGATTTCCGGTAAATGCGGGGGAAAATATGCATTACTGCAGCGCCTGGAAACAGTTTTTTCCGGGGGACAGCTTTCTGTATGATTATCACTACATGTGGAATCAGTTCCGGGACTGGGGCGATTACGGATCGGCAGAAATTCTGTGGAAAGACCTGGTGAACCTGGAAGAGGCGGGCTTTGACGGGTATGTAAGCTGTCAGCAGACCAGAGTATTTGCGCCTGCGGGCTTTGGAATGTACGTAATGGCTGAAACGCTCTGGAACAGGAGCCGTACCTTTGAAACGCTGGAGCGGGAGTATTTCCAGATGGTCTACGGTGATCATGCGGAGACGGTGCTTTCCTACTGTAAGGAACTCTCTGCACTGTCGTACATGGAACAGCCGGAGAACGATGATCCGGGAGTGTGCGCGGGTGCTGCAAAAAAGCTGAAAGCGGCGGCAGATTTAATCAGAACATACCGGCCTCTTTTTGAGAAGAATTTTGGGGATGAGAAGATACAGGATCATACGGCCTGGAAATATCTGTTATATTCCGGCAGGGCTGCCGAAATGTACATAAGTATGTTAAAATACAGGAGACAGGGATCAGCGGATCGGGTTTCGGAGGAGTACCGGAAGTTGAAAGAGTATCTGGGCAGGACGGAGGAAGAATGGCAGGAAGGTTTTGACGTCTACTGGTTTATAAAGGACAGAGACAAAAAATTCCTGCCCTCTGATACGTAAGAAAAGGGAGGGATCGTGCTTGGGGGACAGGAGAAAGCGAATTCCCGCGCTTCTCAGGAGAATTGGTTTGAAGAGAAGGCTGTTTATTGGCTTTGTGATCGTTTCGCTTCTGCCGATGGCGGTGCTGGGGGTCATTATGGGCGTCAGGCTTTACCATACGATTATGGACAATTACGAGGAGCAGTCCATACAGGCGCTGGGGACCATCCAGTACCGGATCGGAATCGTGACCGGAGCCAAGGAGGAGAGAATCAATGCGTTTGCCTCCGACGCCGATGTGGTCAAGAGCGTGCGAAAGCTTAATATGGATATCAGCCTTCTCGACCGGACTGCACTGACGAGAGACCTACAGGGCAAGCTGTTAGCGGAATTAAGCCAGATTAAGGGCGGCGTGCGTGCGGAAATCCTGGACCGGAACGGAGCGTACGTCACGGGGATTTTCGACGACCGCTATACAGCGCTCTCCGGCGAGGCGAGAGCCCGGGCGGCGGAGAGTCCGGACCGGCTGCATCTGTGGCACGGAACGGATCAGGAGGGGGAAGAGATTATCGTTTTCTCCAGGCAGATTATTAATTATTTTAATGGAAGGACCACGGGATGGGTGCTTCTCTATGTGGGGACGGATGAGCTGAAGGAAGAGATGAAGACGGTGCAGACCGACGCGGTTATTGCTGTTTACGATGAGGAGGGCGGCCTGATCTGTTCCGGAACAGGAAATGGGAATATTGCCGATATTGCGGATGAAGATTTAAATGAGGCTGGCTTCCGGGTATCGGGCTACCGGGCTTCTGAGGATATGTGGAAGGCGGACTGGAAGCTGGAATCAGGACGGTATCAGGTGCTTTTCCAGAATATGGCCGGTACCGGATGGGAGATCGCCATTTTTAAGGATTACCATGAACTGGTACGGTCATTTGCCGGAATTGGGATACTGGCTGCCGTTATCTGTCTGGTGAGTATCGGCATTATTCTCTATCTGTCGCTTTTGATTACCAGGACCGTGGCGGAACCGGTGCAGAACATCGCGGAGAGCATGAAGATTTTCAGCCAGGGAAACTTAAGCGTCCGGGTGGCGGACGACGCAGCAGATGAGATCGGGATGCTGGGAGATGAGTTTAATTCCATGAGCAATAACATCGAGCGTCTGACTCACGAGGTATATGAGGCCCGCATCAAGGAGAAGGAGGCGGGCTTAAGAGCCCTCGAGGCGCAGATCAATCCCCATTTCCTGTACAATACCCTCGATATGATCAACTGGATGTCATACCGCTCATCCAATCAGGATATCTGTAAGATTGTGAAGTCTCTTTCTGACTTTTTTAAGCTGAGCCTGAATCATGGGAAGGAGCTTTACACAGTGGGCGACGAGGTGCGCCATATACAGAGCTATGTCACCATTGAACAGTATAAGAAGGCGGAAATTGATTTTGAGATTCATGTGGAGGAGGAATTAAAGCCGTGCTTCTGCCCGAAGCTGATCGTACAGCCGCTGGTGGAAAACGCCATCCTTCACGGAATTGAGCCGAAACGGGGGCAGGGAACGATCCTCATTTCCTTTGTCCGCAGGGAAAACGACATCGTGATCACTGTGGAAGACGACGGCGTGGGGCTGTGTGCAAAGCAGAGAGAAGGCGTCCGCTATCATCACGGTGGATATGGGATACAGAATATCAATGAACGGCTCACCATGCTTTACGGAAAGAAGTACCATGTGACCGTGGAAGAGAGAAAGGAAGGCGGCGTGATTTCCAGTGTCGTCATTCCACTGATCGGATTGGAAGGTTTGGACGATGTATCTGATGATTGTAGAGGATGAAAAATTTATTCGTGACGGTATTTTATACCTCTTATCCGAGGTTCCGGGTATTACGGAAATCGACACGGCCTGCGACGGGGAGGAGGCCTGGAGCGTGATAACGGATTCGAGGCGGTTTCCGGATATCGTTCTGACAGATATCCGCATGCCCGGTATGGATGGACTGGAACTGAGCGGTAAGATCCGGGAGCATTCCGCTGCCTCCAAGATCATATTTATCAGCGGATATGAAGATTTTGCCTATGCGAAAAAGGCCATATCCCTTGGAGCCAGCGGGTATGTGACGAAGCCGGTCGCCCAGGATGAGCTGCTGGAACTGATTAACCGTGTGATGGTACAGATCAGAAAGGAAGAGCAGTTCGACCGGCAGCAGGAGATATCGTGTTTCCACGAAAATCAAACAGATGCGCTGCTGGGAGATATCTTAAGCCAGATGAGGGATAACCCGGGCGGTGTGTCTTTAAAGGCGCTGTCTGAGAGCTGGGGTGTGTCCCCATCCTATATCAGCATTCTCTTTAAGGATAAGACGGGCCATAACTTTAAGGATTACCTGCTGGACTGCAGGATGAAGCGGGCAAAGGAGCTTTTGGCAGAGGGAAGCCCGGCAGCCGAGATCTGCGAGAACTTAGGGTACAGCGATTACGACTATTTCAGCAAAAGCTATAAGAAGTATTACGGCGAATCGCCGGCGGAATACAGGAAGAGGATAAATCTATAGCCTGGCCCGCCACAGGGGCCATTTGACCTTGCAACAGACAGACATGTTGTGCTATAATGGGGAAAGCCTAATACATTGGAGGTACTACAACATGAAAAAGATTATTTTGACGGGAGACCGGCCAACGGGTAAACTTCATATCGGCCATTACGTGGGCTCCTTAAAGCGCAGGGTGGAGCTGCAGAATTCCGGTGAGTTTGATGAGATATTTATCATGATCGCTGACGCGCAGGCTTTGACCGATAATGCGGACAACCCGGAGAAGGTGCGTCAGAATATTATTGAAGTGGCTCTGGATTATCTGTCCTGCGGCCTTGACCCGGCAAAATCGACCCTGTTTATCCAGTCACAGATCCCGGAACTGACGGAGCTGTCCTTTTATTATATGAATCTGGTCACCGTTGCCAGGCTTCAGAGAAATCCAACTGTGAAGTCTGAGATCGCCATGAGGAATTTTGAAGCCAGCATTCCGGTTGGTTTCTTTACGTATCCGATCAGTCAGGCGGCGGACATCACAGCGTTTAAGGCGACTACCGTGCCGGTAGGCGAGGATCAGGAGCCGATGATCGAACAGACGAGAGAGATTGTCAGAAAGTTTAATTCGGTATATGGAGAGGCATTGGTGGAGCCTGATATTCTGCTTCCCGACAATAAGGCCTGCTTAAGGCTTCCGGGTACTGACGGAAAGGCGAAGATGAGCAAGTCTCTTGGCAACTGTATCTATCTGTCGGATTCCGAGGCAGATGTGAAGAAGAAGGTTATGAGCATGTACACCGATCCGAACCATATCCAGGTTTCCGACCCTGGTCAGATTGAGGGCAATACGGTATTTACGTATCTGGATGCCTTCTGCAGGGATGATGCGTTTGAAAAGTATCTTCCGGATTATAAGAATCTGGATGAGCTGAAGGATCACTACAGACGCGGCGGACTGGGCGACGTGAAGGTGAAGAAGTTCTTAAACAGCGTTCTTCAGGAGGAACTGGCTCCCATCCGTGCCAGAAGAAAAGAGTATGAGGCCAATATTCCTTACGTATATCAGATTCTGAAGGAAGGCAGTGAGAAGGCGGAACGCGTGGCGGCGGATACGCTGGCAGGCGTGAAGGCAGCCATGAAGATCAACTATTTTGATGATATGGAACTGATTGCCGCACAGGCAGAGAAGTATAAGAATCAGGAGTCTTAATTGGGACAGAGTTCAACCGTTTTATAAAATGCGGCAGCGTTTTTATAAGGCGGTTGAATTATTTTAGGAGAGAAAGGAAGTAAGACAATGAAAGATGTGATATCACTTCGTGAGATCGTGGACTGTGACGCGTTTTTGAAGGAGAGGGGCTTAAACTTCCGGATCCATCTGCGGGACGCCTGCGGAAAGCAGTCCTGCTGGATCGAGCCGCTTGGCGAGTGCGGTTGCGACGGACAGTATGAGGAGCTGTATGCGGCTTTGGAGGAGTTCTTTGGAAAGCTGCGGTACAAACTGGAGTACAGCGATGATGAGCTGAACTTCTGGCTGTCCGGCGAATAGGAGCGGCGGGCCATGAAATCACGTTATAAGGGAATTGTGTTTATCGTCTGTTCGGCGTTCTGTTTTGCTCTGATGAATCTGTTTGTCAGGCTGTCAGGAGATTTACCGTCTGTCCAGAAAAGCTTTTTCCGGAACCTGGTGGCATTTTTCTTTGCACTCATTTTGATGAAACGGGATCATGTGGGCTTTTCGGGAAAGAAAGAGAATCTATGGCCGCTGTTTCTGCGCTCTGCGTTCGGCACTATCGGAATTCTCTGTAATTTTTACGCAGTGGATCATCTGGTGCTGGCGGATGCGTCCATGCTGAACAAGATGTCGCCGTTTTTTGCCATTCTGTTCAGTTTCCTGATCTTAAAGGAGAAGGTAAAGCCGGTTCAGGCGGTTATTGTGGCAGGTGCATTTGCAGGGAGCCTCTTTATCATCAAGCCGTCTCCCCTCAATATGGAACTGGTTCCGGCAGTGATCGGTCTGTTGGGAGGTATGAGCGCGGGAGCCGCCTATACCTTTGTGCGGTCACTGGGAATCCGCGGAGAGAAGGGTCCGTTTATCGTCTGCTTTTTCTCCGGATTCTCCTGCCTGGCGACGCTTCCATATCTTCTGGTGCGTTTCCATGGGATGACGCTGGAGCAGCTGGGGTATCTGCTGTTGGCGGGCCTTGCGGCCGCCGGCGGACAGTTTGCGATTACTGCGGCTTACTGCCATGCTCCGGCCAGAGAGATCTCCGTCTACGATTACTCTCAGATTATCTTTTCCGCTGTACTGGGCTTTGTTATCTTCGGCCAGGTGCCGGACCGGTTCAGTGTGCTGGGGTATGTGATCATCTGCGCGATGGCGGTGGTGATGTTTCTTTATAATAACAGAGGAACACAGAACGAGTGAGGGAACGGAAGCAGGACTATCACAACTTCTTACAATAGAAACTAGATCCAAATTTCAATACTGAAAAATGATAATAATAATCAATACTGTTTATTGACTTTTTCAACTTTCGGGTGTTATAATATAACCAGAAGTTAGATAAGACTAACTTATAATTTTCCTGTAAATGAACCATATTATTTAAGGATAAACAACTGAAAGGAGATAGAAAGACTATGTCATTAATTGGAAAAGAAATCGGTGAGTTTAAAGTACAGAGTTTTGTAAATAATGAATTTAAAGAAGTAACGAAGGAGGATGTTCTGGGAAAGTGGGCAGTATTTTTCTTCTATCCTGCGGACTTTACCTTTGTGTGCCCGACGGAGCTTGAGGATCTCGCGGATAAGTATGAGGATTTTAAGAAGATTGGCTGCGAGATTTACAGTGTCTCCTGCGATACGCATTTCGTGCATAAAGCATGGCATGATGTGTCAAAGACCATTCAGAAGATTCAGTATCCGATGCTGGCGGATCCGACCGGAGCACTGGCCCGGGACTTCGACGTCATGATTGAGTCGGATGGCCTGGCAGAGCGAGGTTCCTTTATTGTCAATCCGGAGGGGAAGATCGTGGCTTACGAAGTCATCGCCGGAAATGTGGGCAGAAATGCTGAGGAGCTTTTCCGAAGAGTACAGGCTTCCCAGTTCGTGGCGGAACACGGCGACGAGGTTTGCCCGGCAAAGTGGAAACCAGGTGAAGAGACGTTAAAGCCAAGCCTGAACCTGGTAGGACTTTTGTAATATGAGAGGGCAGTACGACGTCATCGTCGTGGGAGCGGGGCCGGCCGGATTATCGGCCGCCCTCTACGCGGCGAGGGCAAAATACCGGGTCCTCGTCCTGGAAAAGGAGAAAATGGGAGGGCAGATCACCATTACATCGGAGATTGTCAACTATCCCGGCGTGGAGAAGACGGACGGCACTGAGCTGACGGAACAGATGAGAAGACAGGCGGAAGCCTTTGGCGCGGAATTTGCCATGGCTGAGGTTACGGGAATTGATCTGGACGGAGATATCAGGACGGTGAAAACTGACAAAGGAGAGTACCGTGCTCCGGGCATTGTTCTGGCAGTGGGTGCCAATCCCAGAAAGCTGGGCTTTGTGGGAGAACAGGAATACCAGGGACGCGGTGTCGCCTACTGTGCCACCTGTGACGGGGAATTTTTCACGGGAATGGATGTCTTCGTCATCGGCGGCGGATTTGCGGCGGCGGAAGAGGCTGTATTTCTGACAAAGTACGCCAAAAAAGTTACGATCATCGTCAGGGAGGAAGACTTTACCTGCGCGAAGGCGGTGGCAGACAAGGCGAAAAACCATGAGAAGATCGAGGTACACTACGAGACGGAGATTGTGGAGGCAGCTGGAGACGGACTGCTTCGGCGCGCGCGTTTTAAAGACAATGCATCCGGCGGGGAGTGGACCTACGAAGCACCGGAAGGAACCTCCTTCGGGATTTTTGTATTTGCCGGATACGTGCCGGATACGAAATGGCTGGAAGGTTTCGTGGAGCTGGACGGACAGGGATACATCATTACGGACCGGAACCAGAAGACGAGTGTGGACGGCATCTATGCGGCCGGAGATGTCTGCGTAAAGAACCTGCGCCAGGTGGTGACTGCTGTCTCAGACGGAGCCGTGGCTGCCACTTCCCTGGAGCGGTACGTTTCGGAAACATATGAGAAACCGGAACTGGCCCAATGGAAAGCGCAGATGGAAGAGGAACGGACGAAGGCTGTAGAAAACTCCGGCGCTTCGAAGCACACCGGGGCCGCAGAGAATTCCGGCACCCTGGAAGCTTCCGACGGAGGAACGGAGGGGGTGTTTATAACCGGGGAAATGAAATCTCAGCTTGCGGACTTATTTTCCAGGCTTCAGAATAGAATAGTGGTTGAGGGTGTGCTCGACGGCAGTCCAATGGCGGCGGAGATGGAACATTTTCTTGATGAACTCGGTGACAGTTCGGATATGGTGGAATGCAGATACCGCCGTGAATCGGATAAGATCAAAGAGGATGAAGAGTATCCGGTGCTGCGTATTTTAACGGAGAACGGGAATGAGACCGGGATCCGGTTCTATGCGGTTCCGGGAGGCCATGAATTCAATTCCTTTGTACTTGCAATCTATAATGCGGGCGGTCCGGGACAGCCGATTACGGATGAAGAGAGGGAGCGGATCGGGAAGCTGAAGGGACCGGTGAACATAAAGATTGCCGTATCCCTGTCCTGTACCATGTGTCCGGCCACGGTTATGGCGGCGGGCAGAATCGCCGCGGAACGTGACGGTGTGGAAGCATGGGCCTTCGATCTGGCCCATTATCCGGAAATGAAAGAAAAGTATCAGATTATGAGTGTGCCGTGTACGATCATCAATGACAGGACGGTGGTATTCGGCAGAAAAACAGTGGATGATCTGCTGGCGGTTCTGGAGGAATCCTGAAAGGAACAGGCAGATGAAAGGAGAACGAATATGAACTATCTGGAAATAGAAAAGGTTATCGGACGGGAAATCATTGACTCAAGAGGAAATCCTACTGTGGAAGCAGAGGTATGGCTCGCCGACGGAACCATCGGAAGAGGAGCGGCGCCCAGCGGTGCATCTACCGGTGAATTTGAGGCTCTGGAGCTGAGAGATAACGATAAGAAGCGGTTTGGCGGAAAAGGCGTCAGGAAGGCTGTTGAAAATATCAATACGGTCATTTCCGGTGTATTGACAGGTATGGATGCGTCGGATATTTACGCAGTCGATCATGCCATGATTCAGGCGGACGGAACGAAGGACAAATCAAAGCTGGGAGCAAACAGTATTCTTGCGGTGTCCATCGCCTGCGCACGGGCCGCCTCCATTTCCATGGGAATCCCGCTGTACCGTTTCCTGGGGGGAATCTCCGGAAACAGACTTCCGGTACCGATGATGAATATCTTAAACGGCGGCGCACATGCGGCCAACACTGTTGACGTACAGGAATTCATGATTATGCCGGTTGGCGCTCCGACATTCCGCGAGGGACTCCGGTGGTGTACCGAGGTTTTCCACTGCCTTGCGTCTATTTTAAAGGAAAAAGGCCTGGCGACCTCTGTCGGTGATGAGGGCGGATTCGCTCCGGATTTAGGCAGTGATGAGGAAGCCATTGAGCTGATCTTAGAGGCGGTAAAGCGCGCCGGATACGAACCGGGACACGATTTCGTCCTCGCCATGGACGCGGCTTCCAGCGAGTGGAAGGGCGGAAAGAAGGGAGAATACGTACTTCCGAAGTGCAAAAAGCATTTTACCTCTGAAGAACTGATCGGGCACTGGAAACAGCTCTGTGAGAAGTATCCGATCTGGTCTATCGAGGATGCTCTCGACGAGGAGGACTGGGAAGGCTGGAAGAAGCTGACGGCTTCTCTTGGCAGCAAAGTGCAGCTGGTCGGCGACGACCTCTTCGTAACCAATACGGAGAGACTGAAGAAGGGAATCGATTCCGGATGCGGCAATTCTATCCTGATTAAGTTAAATCAGATCGGTTCCGTGTCCGAGACGCTGGAGGCCATCAAAATGGCCCATAAGGCAGGCTATACGGCCATCGCTTCCCACCGTTCAGGAGAGACGGAGGACACCACCATTGCAGACCTTGCGGTGGCTCTTAATACGTGCCAGATTAAGACGGGGGCTCCGAGCCGAAGCGAGCGCGTGGCGAAGTATAACCAGCTTCTGAGGATCGAAGAGGAACTGGGGGAGACAGCTGTTTATCCAGGAAGAAATGCATTCTGTGTTAAACGGTAAAACACATTTTAGAAGAAAATAGCAGCGTTGATCATAGGAAATTCGAACGAATGAAAAAGTTGATTTTGGCGGCAGAGAGAGACTTGGCAGCTCTTTCTGCCGCTGTTTTTGTAATTTGATCGTTTTGACGGTTACAGAGAGGACCGGGTCCAGAATTCTTCCATATATCTTTTGGCAGCCGGAGCATCCAACTCCAGTTTTTCAATCAGTTTTCTGCGGGTATCATCGTAGGAAAGTCCGATTTCCCGGCAAACGGAAATCAGTGCAAGGGCACCCTTTTCAATTCCTTTTTCAATCCCCTTTTCAATGCCTATTTCAATTCCATCATTCACCAGCATCTGGCCTAATCGTGTCATGAACATGACCTCCTTTACCTTGTCTAAATCGTCGTTTGACAGAAACTTGTTTGCGAATGTGTACAGTACCGCCTGCATTTTTACCAGGTCCGGCCGGGGAGGGTGCCGGATTCGGTACTCAGGCGGTTTGCCGTAAGAATCCGGTCCTTCTGATCCATGGTACCTGACATCAGTGTGGTGAGCAGAAGGGGAACAAGATCAGAACGGTTCAGTTCTTCCCCGAAAAACTGCATGGAGCTCTTTAAGACCAAATCTTCCGCCGGAAAGTTGTCCGGGATGTCTTTCGAGCCGTCTGCATTGTTCGTATTGCTCATACAGCCTCCATTCCAGCTATATAAGAACCTATCTCCATTATAATATTTTTCTGTAAAACAGACAATAGCCCTGCTTATTTTTCTGGTATTATTTACATGAAATTCTGGTGATGTGGGAATTCTTTCGTCCGAACGGACAGAGAATGCCTGATGAAACTGGCAGAACGGAATGCGGACAGAAGCCGGATTCCTGTGGCGATAGCTTCCTATAAAGGCTATCATCGGTTTTGTAATAGCAGTATAACATGGGCAGGCCGGACGGGACAAGGTTTTTTTATTGAGTAATAGAAAATTCCGGCAGAAATAGTGAAGTGACATTTGCCGCAGGCTATGGTAGAATGAAAGGAAAATTGGTTGAAATCAGGAGTTGGAGACACTATGGTCTGGATTTATCACGCTTTTTTTGAACCGGGGACAGGCGGAAACAAGAGGGAGACCGAGCACGAACAGGGGCTTTGGCTTCTGCGGAGAGCTCTGAGAGAACGGTATGGGATAGGATGCGGGGAAGGACGGATGCCGGAACTGGTTGAGGGAGCGCATGGAAAGCCATACTTAAAAGAGTATCCGCTGATTCACTTTAATATCAGCCACTGCATGGGGCTTGCCGTGCTTGCCATCGGGGATTGCACCGTGGGGATTGACGCGGAGTGCGTGCGGCCGTACCGGGAGCCGCTCTTAAAAAGAGTACTTTCTGATGCCGAGCTCCGGCAGATGAAGGAGGCGGGAGAATCGGAGCGGGAGGAGTTGTTTTTCCGGTTCTGGACTCTGAAGGAAAGCTATGTGAAGGCGGTAGGATGCGGGATTACCGTGCCCTTACAGGATATATCCTTTCAGATTGGTAAAAATGGGGAAATCGCCTGTGAAAAGACCGGCTGGAGTTTCCGGCAGTGGAAGCTGGCAGAGAAGTATATTGTATCGGCCTGTGTAGCGGGGGAAGGGGAAATTCGTCTGGCAGAACAGGAGGAACAGCCTTGAGTGGTGAGAAAAAGGATTTGCGTTACAGCAGAACGGACAGGCTTTTGCAGGAGGCGTTTTTGGAACTTCTGAAGGTAAAATCAGTCGACCGGATTACGATCAGGGATTTGACGGAACGGGCGGGGATAAACCGCTGTACGTTCTACCACCATTACCAGGATATCTACGATCTGCTGGAGCAGATCGAGGATGGAGTCATGGAACACGTGCTGGAGATGATGCGGGGGTTTCATCCCAACCGGGAAGAGGATGTCAGCCGCCGGTATTTTGAATGCTTCTGCCAGTACATTTATGAGAACAGGACTGTGTACTGTGTGCTGACCAATGGCCAGGAGAGCCGGTTTATCAAAAAGCTGCTGAAAATGATCTCAGAGTACATGGCGGGATTATCCGGGAAGGAGAATGACGGGGACAAGCTGAGCCGCGAATATGCAGTAGCCTATTCTATCGGAGGTGTGGTGGGTGTCCTGCATAAATGGATGAAAGAGGGGTTTGAAAGCCCGCCCGAGATGGTAGCCGGTTTTATCAGCAATGTATTTTTGAATGGAATGAAGGATATTTTGTGATAACTGATGAGGTACGTTCTGGCTGAAGCATTATGGCAGAGGCGGCCAAAAATTTAGAAAGAAGCGGTTTGGGGAGTATGATTCCTCAAACCGCTTCTTTCTCATATCTGCAATTGCAAACAATGTTCAGCGAGCTGCCTTTATGATACGGCAACACGTTCGATATAACGGAACATGTCGTCCACGGTTTTGATTTCAAGCAGATCGCTGATGTCCGTCTCAATCTGAAAGTGTTCTTCAATATCTCCAATCATTGCGATAAAATCCAGAGAGTCAAATCCTAAGTCTTCAACGAAGCGGGAATCTCTGGTGATGGATTCCGGGCTGACATCCACGTACTGGGTGACGAGTTCCTTTAACTGCTTATACATATTCATTCCTCCCTTGATTCTCCTCCGGTAACTGTCCGGTGGTTTGAATTTGAGTCCAAGTTTAAGCAGATTTCCATCAAAGATCAAGCAACAGATCGGAAAAGTTGTTGCTTAAGCAACAGATATTGAAAAGTGTTGTTTTTATTGGTCAATTACCTCTGAATTAATGCCCATAATATTCAGCTGTCCATCCTCAGTTAAAGAAAAGAAGAGACCGGGCGATCCGGATTCGCTGCCGATGAAGATGCCGGCCTGTGACGGCGTCAGCTCTTCCGGATCCACTCCGGCGACGGCCTGAAGCATGGCGTCTGTAAAGATATCGTCCTTCTGCGATATCAGTGCTGCGGCGTCCGCAACATCCTGTCCCTCCGTGTTGGCTTCTGTCGTAACGTAAACGGGATAGGCGCAAAGCCTGGACAGCGCTTCGATATCACGCTCCGAGAAAACCTTCTGGATCTGCCCGGCAAAGCCTTTATAGTCTGATTCTTCCAGGGAGGCGGCCCTGCCTGCGGTTACTTCGGGGACGGCTTCCGCCTGGAGGGAGAGGTCTGCCTCCGTTCCGTTAAGCCCGTTTTGAGCTTCGTCAGTCTCCAGCACAACGGCAGTACTCCCGAGCTGGAGCGGGTCTTCTTTGGGCTGACAGCCGGTCAGGCACAGCATGGCCGCGGCTGTAACTGCGGCGGCCAGCAAACATTTTTTTATCATGACAGCAGTTCTCCTTTGTAATGACAGATTCGATCAGACTGGCTGATCGGTTACTCCCATTTTAAGGTCTGTCCATACCGATGTCAACCGAAGGTTTTCTGGCTGTCTGTTTTAACGTGATCCGGCTCTCTGAGAGTATCAGCCCGGCCAGAGTCAGTACAATTCCGCATGCGGACTGCCAGGTAATAACCTCGTGCAGAAAGATTAAGGAAGTAATCACCGTGATGACGGGAACGGCATAGATGTAGACGCTTGTCTTTACGGAGCCCAGGGCTCTGACTGCAAAATTCCAGGTTACGAAGCAGAGAGCGGAAGCGCCGAATCCCAGGAAGAGGATGTTGAGTGCGTTCTGCATTACCATAAAACGCGCCGGTGCAATCTGGAAGGGCAGGAAAAACAGCGCCGGTACCATAAAGATAAGACCGTAAAAAAAGGTTCTGCGGGTGCTCTCAATGGTTCCGTACCCATAGCTTCCGATTTTTTTCGTAAGAATGGAGTAGGCCGCCCAGGTGATTGCCGCCGCAAGCGCCAGCAAATCTCCTTTGGGACTCAACTGGACGCCGGTACCCTTCTGAAAGCTTAAGAGGGAGATTCCCAGCATGGCCGCCGTGAAGCCGGTTAAGAAACGGCGGCCCGGCTTTTCCCCCTTCATGAACAGCCAGTCGAACAGGCTGGTGAAGAACGGGGCCACGGAGATGATAATGCTTACGTTGGCTGCCTGGGTCAGAGTCAGCGCGAAATTTTCCATCAGGAAATAGAGCGTGACGCCGCAGAGGCCGGCTGCCGCGAAGAGCAGTTCTTTTTTTATATCCTTCGTGTGGAGGAGGCGCGGGGCGGCGATCCACAGCGCCGCGTATCCGATAAAAAAGCGGAAAAACAGGATTTCCAGCGGTGTAAAGGATACGAGCAGAACCTTGGTTGAAATGAAGGTGGTTCCCCAGATGAAGATAGTGACGGCTGCCGCGAGATGGCCCGCCATGTTTGGCTTTTCTGACATGTTTTATTCCTCCGTACCGGCGGCTGTATCCCTGCCGGATTCTGTAAATATTTTCTGATACTGTTTCGGAGTCAGTCCTGTGAAATCCTTAAAGAAACGGGTGAAATGACTCTGATCGGTAAAACCGGCTCTGGCGGCCGCATCGATGGGAGGTACCGCCTGCTCCAGCAGCTTCTTTGCCTCTTCCAAGCGAATAGACTGGAGATAGCGGTACGGGGATACTCCCGTCTGCTTTGTAAAGGTGTGGAGCAGCCACGATTTGCTTAAATGAATCTGATCGGTCAGCTCCTCCAGCGTGATATTTTCGGAATAGTGCTCTTTTAAATAATCACAGGTATCGGCGATGGCACTGTCCAAAAAGACTCCGTTATGCTCTTCGTAAGGAGCGCTGTGCTCTTTTAAAATCTGTTCCAGAAGGAAAAAGAACGCTTCCTCTTTTTCAAAAGGAGACGCGCCGGTTACGATGGCATTGTAGACATCGGCCAGTGACGTGGTGATATCGCTGTGATAGACGACATTGACGGTGAACTGCGGGATAAATTCCCGTCCGGTAATGTCGGCGGCAGCCCTTTTCATGACCGGCACGGGAATGTTTAACGCCCGGTAGTCCAGCAGTTCCCCGTTCATGGGAGAACAGAAGTGGTTGTCTTTCGGGTTAAAGAGAATCAAATCTCCTTTCGACAGATCGTACTCGGATCCGCGGCACCACAGATGGCGGCAGCCGCCTTCTATGAAGCCGACGACGTAGCATTCATGAAAATGATTGGGAAATTTCTGTACGATGCCGCTTAACTGATAGGCTTCGATACCGAGACAGCTGTCGTAGAATATATGGCGTTGTTCCTGAGATGTAGTCATGGCATACTCCTTTCAAACTTTTTTGATTTTATCACAATTAAGTGAAAAAGTCTTGTATGATATGGCATATGAAGGCCCGGAAAGAGCGTCAGAGCAAAAAAGGGCTGTGACACGCCGTACTGGCCGTGAGCAGTAACGGGAAGTTTGCGTTTTTGCTTATAAAATACCGAAAACTGGAAAGAATTTTTTAGGAAGACCGCGATTGAGGACTTCACTGAGAGTAAACGGCAATATGGAGGAACCGCATATGAAGAATATGACAGATAATTTTATGATTTCTTTTTTACAGCGTTTTGATGAGCATCCCTTTGATGTGAAGATCCATGGAAAAACCCATCACATTGGCAGCGGAAATCCGGCTTTTGTGGTTGATTTAAAAGAGGATATTGAGGGGAAAGAACTGCTGACGAGTACTTCCCTGGCACTGGGGGAAGCCTACATGAAGGGGAACCTGGAGGTGGAAGGGGACTTATTCGAGGCCCTGGATTCGTTTCTGGGACAGATGGACCGTTTCTCCACCGACCAGTCCAAATTAAAGAAGCTGATGTTTACCTCCCAGTCTAAGAAGAATCAGGAGAAGGAGGTCACCTCCCATTATGATATCGGCAATGACTTTTACAGTCTGTGGCTGGATGAGACCATGAGCTATTCCTGCGGTTACTTTAAACATGAGACCGACACCCTGTATGAGGCACAGTGCAATAAAGTGGAGAGAATCCTGGAAAAACTCTGTTTAAAGAAGGACATGACGCTGCTGGATATCGGATGCGGCTGGGGATATTTGCTGATCCGGGCCGCAAAGGAGTACGGAGTAAAGGGACTGGGAATTACCTTAAGCCATGAACAGCAGAAGGAATTTGAAGAGCGGATCGAAAAAGAGGGATTGACGGGACAGATTGAGGTAGCGCGGATGGATTACCGCGAACTGGAGAAGAGCGGCAGGCAGTTTGACCGGGTGGTCAGTGTCGGGATGCTGGAGCACGTGGGACGGACCAATTACGAACTGTTCGTAAGAAATGTGAATTCTGTGCTGAAGCCGGGCGGACTTCTCCTGCTTCATTATATCAGTGCTCTGAAAGAGTATCCGGGGGACCCGTGGATCAGAAAATACATCTTTCCGGGCGGTATGGTGCCGAGCCTTCGGGAAATGATTCATTTATTCGGAGAGTACCGGTTCTATACTCTGGATGTGGAAAGCTTAAGACGCCACTACTATAAGACTCTGCGCTGCTGGGAACGTAATTTCAGCGGCCACAGGCAGGAGGTGGAGGCAAACATGGGAACCGAGTTTGCGAGAATGTGGGAACTCTATTTGAGCTCCTGTGCGGCTACCTTTCACAACGGGATTATTGACCTGCATCAGATCCTGGCCTCGAAAGGCGTGAACAACGATCTGCCCATGACGAGATGGTATTAACTGGAAATGAGGAATTATCTCAAAAAAGTGGTTGCATTTTTAGTTAGTATATGCTAATATATATTCAGTTAGTAAACACTAACTACATGTGAATATTCTATACAATATATGAACCCTCTGGGTTTTCCTTCATTGACCCGTGAAGGAATCATGACTCCTATGAGAACCGTCCCTGTTACCGCATGACAGAGGCGGTTTTTCATGTGTATTGCTATACAGAGGAAATAATGATAGAATGGTAAAACAGTATGAGAAAAGCAGTATGAGAAGAGCAGAAATGAAAGAATGACAGGTTTTCCAGCAGGATGAACCGGAAAGGTTGGAATACAGATGAAAAAGGTACTTATGATGATTCAGGAATCATGTCCTTACTGCCGTCAGGCGCTGCGCATGATGGATGAGCTGAAGGAGGAGCGGCCGGAGTATAAGGCGGTTGAGGTGAAAATTGTGGATGAGAACAGGGAGAAGGCGCTTGCAGATTCCCTGGACTACTGGTATGTACCGACCTATTTTGTGGACGGGGTAAAGGTGCACGAGGGTGTGCCTACTATGGAAAAGGTGCGGAAGGTTTATGAGAAAGCGCTTAACTGACAGAAAGGTACATAAATTGTGACATCATATGAGTAACGGGAAGAAAAACTGGCTGATAATCCTGATTTATGCGGGATTGATTGCGATGTGTCTTGGCATCGTGTGGTTTGTGGGAAAACTCTCCTCGCCGACGGAAACTGGCAGAGAGAGCGGAACCTGGACGACAGGACCGCAGACCGAAGAGACGCAGGAGGAACGTAAAGAGGGGGAGACGGAGAGTGTGAAGGCGACGCCATCCGAGGCGGAAACGCAGGAGGAAGGCAGGCAGCAGGGGGAAAGCGGGAACTGGTACAGCGGCCGTACTGAGACAGGACGGATGGAGACGGAAGAAGAACTGCCGGTGGAAGAATACCGGCCGCCAACCATTGTAACAGTTTCTGACATCCATTATTTTCCATCGTCCATGACCGATTACGGCGAGGCGTTTGACGAGCTGGTGAAACGGGACGACGGAAAGCTGATTCCCTATATCTCTCAGCTGATGGATGTGTTTACGGAAGAGATGACGGAGCTTATGCCCGACGCGGTGGTTCTGAGCGGTGATTTGACGCTAAACGGCGAGAAGGGGGCCCATGAGGCGCTTGCCGGGAAGCTGAAGGTACTTGCAGACCAGGGGGTGCGGGTTCTCGTAATTCCGGGAAACCACGACATCAATAATCCCCATGCCGCCTCCTATTTCGGAGAGGAGAGGACGGCTGCCGAGACGGTCAATGCAGAGGGATTTCTGGATATTTACCATGAGTTCGGATATGATCAGGCGATCAGCAGAGATGAGACTTCCTTGAGCTATATCTGCCGGCTGGATGAGAAGAACTGGCTGATGATGCTGGATTCCGCTCAGTATGACCCCGTAAACCTGGTGGGAGGAAGGATACGAAGCACTACGGTCAAATGGATGGAGGAACAGCTGGAGGCAGCGAAGGAACTGGGGATTACGGTAATCCCCATTGCGCATCACAATCTCCTGAAGGAAAGTATTCTCTATCCGGTGGACTGTACTCTGGAAAACAGCGGGGAAGTGATCCGGCTGCTGGAACGATACCGTGTGCCGGTCTTTATCAGCGGCCATCTGCATCTGCAGCGGACGAAGAAATACAAGCCCGAGCCGGGAGAACCGGAGGACGTCTATCATATCAGTGAGATCGTGGCGGACTCCTTTGCCATTCCGCCCTGTCAGTACGGAATCCTGTCATGGGGAGACGGCGGGGAACTCCGCTATGCGACGAAGGAAGCAGATATGGAGCGTTATGCGGCGGAGCACGGCCTGACAGATGAAAACCTGTTAAACTTTAAGGAATACGGAACGGATTTCCTGGTGGGAGTGATCAGTCAGCAGATCTATCAGAAGATGAGCAGCCTGCCGGAGGAACACATGCGCAAGATGGCGGAGCTGTACGGCCAGCTGAACCGGGATTACTGTGCAGGAACCCCCATTGATGTGAAAGAGATAAAGTCTGAGGAAGCATTCCGCTTATGGGAGAGGAATCTTCCGGACAGCCGGATGTTTGAGGAGATCGATGATATTCTGCGCGACACCGGAAAGGATCACAATACGTGGGAGTTACCGGGAGAGTGGTAAAAACTTCCTTTACAAATTATTTCTTATCGTGCTATAATGATGAAATAAAATTACATGCGTGACAGAAACGGAGGAAGAGGAGCCATGCAGGATCATATCAACGTTTCAGGAGTCCTCTGTTCTTCTTACGATACCTTTTTTGAGGCGGAAAAGAAGATTGCAGATTATATTCTGGAGCATAAGAGTGAAATCATCGATATGACTGTCGCAGAGCTGGCATTGGCAAGCGGTACCAGTGACGCGACGGTATCGCGTTTTTGCAGACGGTGCGGATTTAACGGTTTTCATCATTTAAAGATTACTCTGGCGAAGGAGGTGGCGGAGGAACGCGGGAATTCCGTGGAGGTATCCAACGATATCAGCCGCGAAAATATCGCACAGTCCCTTCAGAACATCCTGGCCAACAAGGTGGCGGAGCTGACACAGACAGTGTCCATGATGGACCCGGTTCAGCTCGGAAAGATTCTGGACCTGATTGAACATGCCCGTACGGTGCAGCTGGTGGCCGTTGGGAATACGATACCGGTTGCCTTAGACGGTGCCTTTAAGTTGAATCAACTGGGGATCAATGCGGTGTCGGGGACGATCTGGGAGGCACAGATGGCGTTTACCTGCAATCTGGGACCGGAGGATGTGGTGATCATCATATCCAATTCCGGTTTCTCCAAACGTCTGATGACGCTCACCGCGGTGGCCAGGGAAAATCAGTGCAGGATGATTGCGATTACCAACAATGCGGCTTCGCCGCTGGGGCAGGCCTGTGATTACCACATTACAACAGCAACGAGGGAGAAGCTGCTCTTAGGAGAATTCTGCTTCTCACGGGTATCGGCTACGATGGCGGTAGAGATACTTTATCTGTTTCTGGCAGTGAGCAAGAAGGACTCTTATGAACATATCAGACGCCATGAGATTGCGATCTCTGAGGATAAGAATAATTGAGGCAATTCAACAAATATTAGCAAGGATTCTCCCATCCTCTAAGGTGGTGAGATGAATTTACCGAGCGTGGATTGAAACAAAAGAAATAAGATTCTGTGACAGAAAACGGACATGAAGCACTTTGTATGAAACGTACAGGGTGCTTTTTGATTTTCCGCTGCCTGCGGCGGGAATGGTGACTTTACAGGAAAGTTCATCCAGAGAAATAAAAATCTGATAAAGTAACTTTGCTTCGGAGCGAGAGTCCGGTTTCCCGGACTCTCTGCTGTATTTTGGAGAAATGAAAAATAATCATGCATGAAATCAGCAATAATTGGAAAAATACATAGTAAAAAAGTACAAAAAACGCGCGATGAAACAGAAAAAATGCACAGGATATTTATGGAAAGTGACGAAAATTTATAAGAAACAAAATTTCTTGTAAAAACACATTGACGAAAATGATAAATCATAATATAGTATAGCAGAGGGAAGAAATAAAATTTTATAAAATGAGGAGAGGTGACATATGATTTACACAGTGACATTTAATCCAGCTTTGGATTATGTAGTAAAAGTAAATCACTTCACGCTGGGAATGGTCAACAGAACCGTGCAGGAAGATATTTATTATGGCGGTAAGGGCATCAATGTATCGGCGGTACTTAAGACTCTGGGCTTCCAGAGCACTGCGCTGGGGTTTATAGCCGGATTTACGGGAGACGAGATTGAACGGGGAGTGAAAAATCTGGGATTCCAGTCCGATTTTATCCGGGTGGAGAACGGCTTGTCCAGAATCAATGTAAAGCTTAAATCAGAAGAGGAATCGGAGATCAACGGGATGGGACCGGAGATTACCGAAGGGGATGTGGAAAAGCTGTTTAAGCGGCTTGAGAAACTGAAGGCAGACGACGTTTTGGTCCTGTCGGGAAGCATACCCAGTTCCATCGACGACGGGATCTACGAGCGGATCATGGAACGGTTAGACGGAAAGGGCATCCGCATTGTGGTGGATGCGACGAAGGATCTTCTGATGAACGTCCTTCCTTATCATCCATTCATGATCAAACCGAATAACCATGAGCTGGGCGAGATGTTCGGCACTGTATTAAAGGATGAGGAAGAAATCATATATTACGCCAGACAGCTGCAGGAAAAGGGAGCGTCAAACGTTCTGGTCTCCATGGCGGGGGACGGCGCTGTCTTAATCGCAGAGAACGGGGCAGTATGTTCCATGGGAGTCCCGAAAGGAACGGTGAAGAATTCTGTGGGCGCCGGTGATTCCATGGTGGCGGGATTCATTGCCGGCTACCTGGAGAATGGAAATTATGAGCACGCATTAAGGCTTGGAAGCGCCTGCGGAAGCGCCAGTGCTTTTTCTGAAGGGCTGGCCTGCAGAGAAGATATTTTAAAACTTTATGAGGAATTACGACAGGAGGGGTTCTGAGATGAGAATAACGGAATTGTTAAAAAAAGAAAGCATCGAACTCGGTGTGAAGGTTTCTTCAAAGGAAGAGGCCATTGATACGCTGATCGGCTTAATGGAGGCCGGAGGAAGGCTGAATGACAGGGCCGGTTACAAAGAAGGAATTCTGGCCCGCGAGGCGCTGGGAAGCACAGCGGTAGGTGAGGGGATCGCCATTCCCCACGCCAAGGTGGCGGCGGTGAAGGAGCCGGGACTGGCGGCCATGGTAGTGCCTGACGGTGTGGATTATGAAGCATTTGACGGTTCTCTGGCGAACCTGATCTTTATGATCGCGGCCCCGGAGGGGGGAGCGGATGTTCATCTGGAAGCGCTGTCCCGTCTGTCAACGCTTCTCATGGACCCTGATTTTAAAAACGATTTAATCCATGCGGAGTCAAAAGAGGAATTTTTACAGCTGATCGATGACAAGGAATCCGAGCGTTATGAGAAAAAGGCGCGCAAAGAGGAAACGAAGGCGAGTGATGCGGCACCGGCAGTCCATGAGACTGCGAAATCCGGCGCTGCCGGTTACCGTGTTCTCGCTGTGACCGCTTGCCCTACAGGTATCGCCCATACCTTTATGGCGGCTGAGAACCTGGAACAGCTGGGAAAGAAGATGGGAATCCCGGTGAAATCCGAGACCAACGGAGCCGAGGGCGCGGCCAATGTTTTGACGAAGGAAGAGATTGCCGCTGCCGACGGAATCATCATCGCGGCAGACAAGAATGTAGACATGGCCCGTTTTGACGGAAAACATGTGGTGAAGGCTTCTGTTTCCGATGGAATTCAGAAGGGCGAGGAGCTGATTAAACGGGCTGTGAGCGGTGAGGCTCCGGTCTATCACCATACAGGTGCCGCTGCATCAGAGGAAGGCGGGGAAAACGAAGGCCTTGGCCATACGATCTATAAGCACCTGATGAACGGCGTCTCCCATATGCTTCCGTTCGTAATCGGCGGCGGACTTTTAATCGCACTGGCATTCCTGTTCGATGATTATTCCATCAATCCGGCGAATTTCGGTAAGAATACACCGGTTGCAGCTTACCTAAAGACCATCGGAGAGCAGGCATTTGGCATGATGCTTCCGGTTCTGGCCGGTTACATCGCCATGAGCATTGCAGACCGTCCCGGCCTGGCAGTCGGTTTCGTAGGCGGCATGGTGGCAAAGATGGGAGCCACTTTCATGAATCCGGCAGGCGGAGATGTGAACTCAGGCTTTCTCGGCGCCTTACTGGCTGGTTTTATCGGCGGTTATATCGTTGTCCTGTTAAAGAAAGTATTTAAAAAGCTTCCGAAATCCCTGGAAGGGATCAAGCCTGTTCTCTTATATCCGCTGCTGGGTATTTTCCTGATTGCGGTTGTCACCACCTTTATCAACCCCTTCGTCGGGGCGATCAATGACGGTCTGACCCATCTCTTAAACGGCATGGGCGGTACCAGCAAGGTGATTCTCGGAGCCGTTGTCGGCGGCATGATGTCCGTGGATATGGGCGGCCCGGTAAATAAGGCGGCATACGTGTTCGGTACGGCGCAGCTGGCGGAAGGAAATTTCGATATTATGGCAGCCGTGATGGCAGGCGGTATGGTTCCGCCGATCGCAATCGCGCTGTGCACTACATTTTTTAAAAAGAAATTCACAGAGAAAGAGCGCCAGTCCGGTCTGGTAAACTATATCATGGGTCTGTCCTTTATTTCCGAAGGAGCCATACCGTTTGCAGCATCGGATCCGCTGCGCGTGATTCCGTCCTGTATCATCGGATCAGCCGTGGCAGGCGGGCTTTCCATGGCGTTAAACTGTACGCTGCGTGCTCCTCACGGTGGAATCTTCGTGCTTCCGACGATTGGCAATCCATTTGGCTATCTTGCAGCGATTGTGATCGGATCGGTGGTCGGCTGTGTGATTCTGGCAGCACTGAAAAAGAATAAAACTGAAGCGTAATCGTCCTGTTAAGGAGAGAGAAAAGGGGAAGATCAGTTGGATCAAACACTGATCTTTCCCTTTTTCTGCAATGTCAGCCTCTTCATTTCTGGTATCATCATTTCGAACAGTCACCATCGTTCAGCCGCAATTTCCCCGCAGCTCTCAAATGTTTCCCGTGCCATTTTCCCGGCAGGATGGTATAATTGACAGAAAATGAGAGGCAGCGAAAGGAAACGAGAGAATGCTAACAATAAGACGAGAGAGTCTGGATATCCCGCAGGGACGCCGGATTCTGGCGGTCAGCGATATACACGGACACGTTCACTTTTTGAAAAAGGTGCTGGAAAGGGCCGGGTTCTGTGAAGCTGACGAACTGATTATCGATGGTGACATCATTGAGAAGGGACCGTATTCATTAGAGACGCTCCGGTATGTGATGGAGCTTGGAAAACTCCCTAACGTCCATGTGATTTCGGGAAATGTGGACTGCTGGCAGCTGGAACTGATCGGGAGCAGGGAACCGGAGATGACGAGGGCACTGGCTGAATTTATACAAACGGCAAAGGAACGGTGGGGAGGCAGCCTTTTTCTGGATTTTTGTGATGAAATGGGGATAGAGCATCCACGGACAGAAGAGGAGACAGCTGCCGCAAAGAAACGGGTTCAGGCCTATGGGCGGGCGGAGCTGGAATTCCTGTCAGGGCTGCCTTCCATCGTGGAAGCGGGCAATTTTATCTTTGTACACGGCGGGCTTCCAAATGGCTGGGAAGAGATGGAAGGACAGGAGGCCACTCCGGTTTTAAAGTTCGACGATTTTCGGAACAGAGGAGGAAGTTTCGACCGCTGCGTCGTGGCAGGCCACTGGCCCGTTTGCCTCTACCGTCATGAGGTGGCGGAATTTAACCCGTTGATTGACAGGGAGAAAAATATTATAAGTATAGACGGGGGCTGCGGCCTGAAGCGGGATGGTCAGCTTAACTGCCTGATGATCGGGAATCCCAGGGGAACCATAGAGGAAGTCAGCTGGACATCCTATGGAGGATTTCCGGAGATGACGGCGGTTGACGGCCAGAAAGAGCAAAAAAACAGGATATCCATTCAGTACACGGATAACCGCGTGGAGCTTCTGGCGGGGCAGAGTGCGGGGCCGGGTCTGGTACGCCTTCGCCATCTGACCACGGATACTGTGTTTGTAGTGCCAAAAGACTATCTGTATGAGCGGGATGGAACGCTGCGCTGTGACGATTTCTGTGACTACCATATGGAAGTGAAGCCGGGAGAGCGGGTGGAACTGGTGGAGGTAAACGCCCTGGGAAGCCTGATTAAGAAGAACGGAGTCAGCAGCTGGTACCATGGAAGGCTGGAGCCGGCCGGTATAGAATAGAGGAGAAACCGATATGAGTAAAAAGAAGGAAGAAACCGGTCTGCCGATGCTCCAAAAGGAAGCTGCCCTGCTTCTGGAAGAGCTCTCTTTATGCCCGGAGACCTCGGCTGTGGCTGTGGGGGGCTCCAGAGCCACAGGAAGAGCCGATGAGAAGTCAGATTACGATATCTATGTATATGTAGAAAAGGAAATTACGGAGGAGAAGCGCAGAAGCATCCTGGAAAAGTACTGCAGCACTATGGAAATCGGGAATCACTACTGGGAGGCGGAGGACAACTGTACGCTGAAGGACGGCGTGGATATCGATCTTATTTATCGGAACAGGAAGGAATTTGAGCGGGAAATAGCCGCCGTTGTGGAGCAGTTTCGGGCCTCCTGCGGATATACCACCTGTATGTGGCACAATCTGGCCACGTGCAGGATTGTGTATGACAGAGACGGAGAACTGGAAGCGATGAAAAAGCGGTTTGATGTCCCCTGTCCGGAGGAACTGAGGGACGAAATTATCCGGAAAAACAGGGCGCTCTTAAGTGGTGTGCTTCCGTCTTACGATGCACAGATACGGAAGGCCTGGGCCAGGAGAGATCTTGTCAGCGTTAATCACAGGACAACGGAATTTCTGGCCAGCTATTTTGATATTATTTTTGCCATGAACGGACGGACCCATCCGGGGGAGAAGCGTCTCGTGACGCTGTGTAAGGAGAGCTGTGAAAATCTGCCGGACCGGTTTGAGGAAAATCTGGAGCGTTTATTTACCGTGATGTACAATCCGGATGGGGAAGTTAACGACGTGATTGCACGTATGGTGGCGGAACTGGACCGGGCGCTGCTGAAAGTGCGACCGGGAGAATTTACGGCTGGACAGCTGCCAATGGGAGCGGCGGAGAAACAGTAACAGCATATCGCGGAGCTTTGCGATATGCTGTATGAAAGAACCGGAGTTTAAGAGGTAAATTCCTTCATCTCCTCGATCTCTTTTTCCTGCGCATCGATGATGCTCTGGGCGAGAGTCCTGATTTCCTCATAATTGGTGTACTCGAGAATCGATTTGGCCATGTCGACGGCCATCTGGTGGTGCATGATCATGCCTTCGGCAAATGCGTGATCGAGGCTGTCGGTGCCTGCCTTGTTCATGGAATGATCGTGATCCAGCATCTTGTCGTATTCCTCTAAATAGGCGCTTTCCTGGTCTGCATCGTTATGGCCTTCCGTCTCATACTTTCTGATCAGATCCCTCATCTGCCGGATCTCTTCCGTCTGGGTGGTTTTGATGGTTTCGGCCAGCTTTTTCAGCGTTTCATTGTTTCCGCCGTATTCGAGATAACTGTCAGCCATCTCGACCGCGGACTCGTGATGAGGAATCATGCCGTTTAAAAAGTCGATGGAAGCGTTTCCCGTCTTGGGAATGTTCTCCATGTCGCGCATCATGTTCCTCATGATTTCGTCCTGGCGCTGCAGGTAACGGTTTGTGTCGTCGTCAGCGGCTGCGCTGCTGGTTCCATGGGCGCTGTGATCCATATGATTCTGGCTTTCCGTGGCCCCGGATGACTGTTCGGTGGACTGGCTGCTGCTTTCCGTCTCCGCAGGTGCAGGTGAAAGCGGGGCTTTCTTACGGCTTCCGGCCGCGGCAAAGACGGCGACCGCGATGATGACGACGGCGGCTATGATTCCGGCCGCCCAGTATTTCATATTTTTATTCATAATTCCATTTCCTCCATTTCTAATCGGTATTTTTAGTATGAGGTGGAGAGGGTACGTTTATGCACCATGGAAAATTCTAATCTTGTACAGGATTTCCGATTCTGGTAAAATGAGGATAAAAAAGGAGGAGCTTTTTATGCGGACAGAACAGGAAATGTTTTCAATGATTCTCGATGCGGCAAAGGCGGACGGCCGAATCCGCGCCGTATATATGAATGGATCCCGGGTTAATCCGGAGGCGAAACACGATATTTTTCAGGATTATGATATTGCTTATGTTGTGACAGAGACGGAATCCTTCAGGGAGGACAGAACATGGATCGACCGGTTTGGGGAGCGCCTCTATATGCAGTATCCGGAGGAGAACAGCGAGTATCCTTCGGATGTGGCCAACTGCTACGGATGGCTTATCCAGTTTGCCGATGGTAACCGTCTGGACCTGCATGTGCAGACGCTTTCCTGGTCCTTACGTGCGATGGAGGAGGACCGGATGTTCCGGATTCTGTATGATAAGGATGGCTGCCTGGCGAAAGCGCCGGAGCCGGCGGCGGAGTTTTACCGGGTGAAACGGCCGGAGGAGAGCCGGTTTCTCTCTGTCTGCAATGAATTCTGGTGGTGCCTGAACAATGTGGCGAAGGGGCTGTGGAGAAAAGAGATACCGTACGCACAGGATATGGTTAATTTCCATGTGCGTCCCCAGCTGATAAGGCTTCTGTCCTGGAAGGCAGGAATCGACACGGATTTCACGTGCAGTCCGGGGAAATCCGGAAAGTATCTGTACCGTTATTTATCGCAGGAGGAGTGGTCCCGTCTGATGAAAACGTATGCGGGCGGCAGCGCGGACGAGATGTGGGAAGCGGCAGACGCCATGTGCGTGCTGTTTCACGAGACTGCTCTGGCTGTGGCGGAGCAGCTGGGATTTCAGTACGATAAGAGAGAAGCGGAGGCGAGTCTCCATTTTTTCCGCCATGTAAGAGGGCTGCCTGAAGATGCAAAAGAACTGTGAGGGGAGAACCTGAATTGGTAAAACAGTGGTTCCGTGAGTGGAAAAAGCAGATCGACCGGTGCTGCATGGAACTTGAACTTGTCATAAAGGAGGCAAAATGATGAAAACATATAACTGGGGAATCATAGGAACCGGATCCATTGCGCGGGAGATGGCGGCAGCCCTGACTGCCTGCCGCGGCACCGTCTATGGTGTCTGTGGGACGAGCAGAGAGAAGGCGGAGCGCTTTGCGGCGGAGAATGGAGTTCTTCACGCGTTTGCGGATGGGGCTGCACTGCTTGCAGATGAGAATGTGGATATTGTATACATTGCCACGCCTCATAACATGCATTTCGATTACATCAGACAGGCGGTTCTGGCTGGAAAACACGTTCTTTGTGAGAAGGCCATCACGGTTTCGTCCGCGGAGCTGGAGGAAGCGGCTGCGCTGGCGGAGGAAAAGGGCGTGGTGGTGATGGAGGCCATGACGATTTTTCATATGCCGCTCTATAAAAAGCTTAAGGAGATCGTGGATTCGGGAGCAATCGGCCCGGTAAAGATGATTTCCGTCAATTTCGGAAGCTGTAAGCCTTACGATGTGACCAGCCGGTTCTTTCGTAAAGAACTGGCCGGAGGCGCGCTTCTTGATATCGGGACGTACGCCGTATCCTTTGCCAGGTATTTTCTTGATGAGAGACCGGATACGGTGCTGTCAGCAGTGAAACGGTTTGAGACGGGGGTAGATGAAGAGTCCGGGATCGTCCTTATGGGAGAAAACGGACAGATGGCGGTTATCGCACTCTCCATGAGAGCCAAACAGCCGAAACGCGGCGTCGTAGCCGGTGAACTGGGCTATATCGAGGTCTCTGAATATCCGAGAGCAGACCGGGCCGCCATTGTCTATACTGCAGACGGACGGAGGGAGGAGATTACCTGCGGCGACAGCAAGAAGGCTCTGGAGTACGAGGTGGAAGATATGGAAAAAGCTGTGTCGGAACATCTTGTGTCAGAGAGCATGGCCCTTTCCCGGGATGTCATGTGGCTTTTAAGCAGTGTACAGAAGCGGTGGGAAGAACAGGAATTGAGGACAGAACAGGGAGGACAGAAGGATGTACCAGTGCTGCATATTTGATTTGGATGGAACGATTATCAATACACTGCATTCTTTAAGGAAAACGGTGAATGAGACGATAAAACAGTTTGGCTATGGCCCCATGGATGAGTACCACGTTAAGTATTTTGTGGGAGACGGATATAAAAAGCTGATGGAACGGACGCTTAAATACTGCGGGGATACAGAGCTTATTTATTATGAGGAGGCGCTGGCTGTCTATGATGAGATGTTTAAAAAGTACTGTTTGTATCAGGTGGAACCGTATGCCGGTATGCCGGAGTTTTTGACGATGCTGAAGGAAAAGGGAATCCGGATCGCGGTGGTGACGAACAAGGCCCATGACCGTGCCGTCGAGTGTGTGGAGACAGTCTACGGCCCCGGCTTTTTTGATAAGATAACCGGCGAGGGAAACGGTATAAAGTGTAAGCCTGATCCCGAGGGCGCCCTTAAAACGGCGGAGGAATTTCATGTAAAACCGTCGAAATGCCTCTATTTTGGAGATACCAATACCGATATGAGAACAGGAATTAACGCCGGCATGGATACAGCAGGGGTTCTGTGGGGATTTCGGGACAGAGCGGAACTGGAAGCGTTTAAGCCAAAGTATATCATCAGCCATCCGGATGAAATTAAGTCCCTGTTCCGGTAACCAGATTTGTGCAGATTAAAAGAATGAATAAAAATAAAAAAAGACAGGAAACTAAAGAGAGATACTCTGGACAGAGGTTCTTTCTCGGCTTTGGGTGCGGGGACGCGCAGGGAGATTTCATATCCCGTGTCCGCCCCGCTTCCTACTCACCACAAAAATGGCCGGGATTGTCGGACACAAAATGCATGTGTTCGCCATTCCCGGCCATTTTTATGGTTCGTATCCAGACGGCGGTACACTGGGATATGAAATCTCCCTGCGCGTCCCCGCACCCAAAGCCGAGAAAAAACATGAACGGACAGAGGATTCTCTCTTTTTTGTTTTCAGAAAAAGGAGGGACATTTTACGGGATAACGGATAGTCCAAGGAGGAGACATGGCAAAGCGTTGGAAATGGGGATTTGTGGTACTGGCCGCGGTATGGGCCGCGCTTTTCGGAACGATGCTGGGATATGCCTGGAATGTGACGCATCAGGCTGAGCCGATGCTGAAGGTGCCGATGGAACAGGTTCAGAATACCAATATCAGCGAGGTGGCCCAGGAGACGATGGACCGGTTCTGGACTGTGGCTGTGTTTGGGGTGGATTCCAGGGAGGGAAAGCTTGGAAAAGGTACGAGGTCCGATATGGAGATGGTGCTAAATATCAATCTGAAGACCGGAGAGATCCGAATGGTGTCGGTTTACCGGGACACCTACGTAAAGATTGATGAAAAAAATAAATATGACAAGATTAACCAGGCGTATTTCGAGGGAGGTCCGGCCCAGGCCATATGGGCCCTGAGCGAAAATATGGATTTGAACATCGACGATTACGTTTCCTTCAGCTGGAAGGCCGTGGCTGACGCCATTAACCTGTTGGGAGGAATCGATGTGGAGATCAGTCCGGAGGAATTTAAGGTGATCAACGGTTTTATTACGGAGACTGTGGAATCCACGGGAGTCGGCTCTCACCATTTAAAGAAGGCGGGAGTGAATCATCTGGACGGGGTGCAGGCCGTGGCCTACGCAAGGCTTCGGAAGATGGACACGGACTTTATGAGGACGAAGCGCCAGCGGCTGGTGGCGGAGCTGGTGCTGGAAAAACTGAAAGAGGCCGATTTAGGTACGGTGCGCCAACTGGCATTTTCCATACTTCCCCAGGTCTCCTCCAGTGTGGGGATGAAGGATATACTCTCTCTGGCAGGTACGGTGTCGAAATTCCATCTGACGGAGACCGAGGGCTTCCCGTTTGAGCTGAAGGACGCTCTGGTTGGAAAGAAGGACTGCGTCATACCGGTCACTCTGCGGGACAATGTGATCCGCCTGCACCAGTTTTTATTTGACGAGGAGGAGTATGTACCTTCGAAGCAGGTGGACGAAATCAGCCGGCAGATTGAGCTTCGTACTGCAAAAAGCAAAAAAAAGTAAAAAAAATACTTGAAAAAACAGTTAGCATATGCTAATCTATATGAAGTTAGCAATGACTAACTTAAGGCTTTCAAAAATCTGGATCGATAAAATAAGTTTACTCCGGGGATAATGAGAAAGAGGAAGGAGTGAAACGGATGTCAACAGACGCAATTATGTCATATATTTCAGAGTGCAGCCGCGCAGGAAGGCTGGAGTTTCAGGTTTCCATCCAGTGCGCCCCCGTCTTAAAGGGAATCAAGGCATCGAATCTTGTGACGATGGCAAAGGGATCGCTGCAAACGGTAAGAAATGCGCTGGCAGGTACGGAAATTACGGCGGTTATGCTGGCAGCCGGTGACAGGACGGAGGTTCTGCTTCTGTACCGCTTTCCCATGCTGAAAGCAATTCTGGCAAATAAGGAAATCAGAGAGTTTTTAAAATCCTGCGGTTACGTGCAGTTTGATTTGGCGTCGATTCTGATGGGATTAAAACGCAAATATACCGCATATCTGGCCGGCAGCGGAGAATTCCCTCACGAACTGGGCGTTCTTCTCGAATATCCGGTCGAGGATGTCAGGGATTTTATCCGTTATAACGGGGATAAGTTTCTGTTTACCGGTTACTGGAAAGTATATCATAATCCTGCTCAGGCAAGGGCGAAATTCACCCGGTACGACCGGGCGAGAGAAGCCGCCATGCAGCAGATCATAAATGGATGCCGCCTGCATGAAGTGGCGGTAAGAAAGGGAGAATAAAACATGAGTGATATTTACGTAGTATATTTTAGTTCAACAGGAAATACAGAGGAGATGGCGAAGCATGTGGCTGACGGAATTGAAAGAAAGGGAGGCAGTCCGGTGCTGACCGAGATCGGAAGTATGGATCCGGACCGCTTAAAGGAAGCTTCCGCCTTTGCACTCGGCTGTCCTGCCTGCGGTGCAGAGGAGCTGGATGAGAGCATGGAGACTCTGATTGAGGAGATATCCGGTTCTCTGGAGGGCAAGCACGTCGGCCTGTTCGGCTCTTACGGCTGGGGCGGCGGCGACTGGATGCGCGAGTGGGAAAAGCGCATGGCGGAGCGCGGCGCCAGGATCGTCGGCGGCGAAGGTGTAATCGCGCTGGAGTCCCCGGATGGAGACGCAGAGAAGCAGCTTAAGAGTCTGGGCGAAGAGCTGGCGGAATTAGGATAATCCGGGCGAAAAACGAAAAAGTCAGAAATCAAAGAGGCCTGCAGGAATCGCGATCGAACATTCCTGCAGGCCATTCTATACTCATTCTCTCTATTCCAGAACAAGGAAAGACTGTGGTTCCAGAATGATGCGGTCCTCCTCCCATCTGCCGTTTCCGATGGAATAGATGACGGATTTCTGACCAACGGAAGGAACCGTGACCGTACCGCCGGCTGGATTGACAGCAACAGTCAGAGCCCCACGCCGGTATACGAAGGCCGCCGCTCCCTTTTCCGCATAGACCGGTTCAAAGGCCGCATCGGCCTGTAAATCGGCGTTTGCGTGGCGCAGAGCCAGCAGGGATTTTACGGTGTGAAGCAGGGAACCGGGATCCGATTCCTGTGCGGCAACCGTGGGCGCGTCGTCTGCCTCGTCAACCGGGAGATAGAGGCTGTCTTTTTCTGCTTCGGAGAATCCGGCGTTCTTTTCATGGTTCCACTGCATCGGAGTACGGGAACCGGTTCTGAAATAGCCGCCTTCCTTCGTGGGGAGCTCTAAGTATCGCATTCCGATCTCATCTCCGTAATAGAGATAGGGGACGCCCGGCATGGTGAAAATGAATGCAAAGGCCAGCTTTAACTCGGCCTCGTCCAGATTATAGCGGGGGCGGAGCGTGTCGTGATTGCAGGTCAGGAGACAGAAGTAGCCGTTATCCCTGGAAGCTTCGTATCTGGGGAGGTAATCCTCCAAAAATCTTGTGATATCGCCATGGCCATCCTTTTTAAAGAAGCTGTGGTCCTCCTGGTTCTCATAATCCCGCATCAGGGTGCTGTAGCCGTTGCCGCGTCCGTTTAAAAAGAAGTCCATGTGGAAGCCTGCCTTAAGCGCAAGCTGGGGATTGCCCCATTCGGAGACCATAGCGGCTTCCGGATAGTCGCTGTCCAGCATTTCCCTGACATTACTCCAGATGGCGCAGGTGCCTGTCTTTTCCTCATCGTCATTCTTTACGAGGGAGGCGGCCATGTCCACGCGGAAACCGTCACAGCCCTGATCAAGCCAGTATCGCATGACATCCTTCATGGCCTCTCTGGTGGCGATGCAGTCCGGATGATCGACAGGAAGCTGCCACGGCTCCTTTGGATTTAAAAATCCATAATTTAAGGCTGGCTGGCATTTGAAAAAGTTGAGTACATAGACGCCGCTGCGTTCGCTCTCTCCGCCGATATACGGAAATCCCTTAGCGCCTTCGAAGCAGTGGCTGGTCCAGATATAGCGGTTGGAGTATTCGTTGGTTTCCGCCTTCTGACTCATGGTAAACCAGGGATGTTCCTCGGAAGTGTGTCCGGGAACGAGGTCCAGAAGGACGCGGATCCCTTTTTTGTGGGCTTCCGCAAACAGACGGCATAAATCTTCGTTGGTTCCGTAGCGGGATGCTGCCTTCTTATAGTCACGGACATCGTAGCCCGCATCCTTAAACGGAGAGTCGAAGCAGGGGTTGATCCACAGGGCATTGCAGCCCAAGTCCCTTATGTAGTCCAGTTTTTCGATGATTCCCTGAAAATCTCCGATTCCATCCCCGTTGGTATCTTTAAATGACTGGGGATAAATTTCATAAAATACTGCATCTTTTAACCATTGCGGCATGACTGTTTCCTCCTGTTTAATCCATACATTGTCATTGGGATCCGAAAAGATATCACAGCATTGCGGTTGACATCTCCTATATTGATAATATACTATAGAGATAAAAGAAAATCTTGCAAAATAATACCGGATAGTAACACAATCCTATGATGTTACGGAGGAAGAAGAGGAATGGAGAAAATTGGGCTTCAGACGGGGAACGCAGGCGGCCGGATGCCGGACTATAAAGAAAAGACGAATCACGGGGATGCGCTGATGCCGGTCCGCTATTACCACTGTTCCGTGCCGAATTCCTACAGAAATTTATCGCTGCACTGGCATGAGGAGATGGAGATCACTCTGATTAAGTCGGGGACCATCTACTATGACATTGATTTTGAGACTTTTTCGGTGGAGAAGGGGGATTTGCTTCTGATTTCTCCGCATATTCTGCATTCCGCCCATGAGATGCCGGGAAAGAGTATGGTATCGGACAGCCTTGTGTTCCATCTTGACTTTCTGGGCTATCAGGTTCCGGATGCCTGTACAATAAAGTTTTTAAATCCGGTTCAGTCCGGAAAACTGCGCTTTCTTCCTGTTGTAAAGCCGGGGGCGGCCGGATATGAGGAGATGAAGGAGTGCTTTGTCAGTCTGCTGGAGTGTTTTAACGGGAAGCAGTATGGATATGAGCTGTATACGAAGGAGCTGCTTATGCGCCTGTTCCGTCTGCTGTACCAGTACGGCTGTGTGGCAAAGCATGAGGGGACTCACGGGGAATTTGGCGCTGAGGAGAAGTTAAAAGAGGTTCTGTCGTATATTCAGTCAAATTACAGGGAAACGTTAACGATAGAGGAGCTGTCATCGGTCTGCCATTTCAGCCAGACTCACTTTATGAATTTCTTCAAACGGTATGCGGGCATGACGTGTATGGAGTATATTAACCATTACCGGATCACCAGAGCGGCGGCCGATCTGGTGGAGACGGAGCGGCAGGTGATGGATATCGCGATGGAAAACGGCTTTCGGAATATCTCGTATTTTAATAAAGTATTTAAGGAACGTTTCGGGGTGACGCCTGGGAGCTACCGGAAAAACAGCCGGGAAAACCTTTCCCTGCCCTGTAAAATGTGATATACTATGCAGATGGAATCAGATAGGAGACGGAATGAATGAATAAAAAGAAGAGAATCCCGCGGCTGTGCTGCATCGGAACCGTGATTCTGGCTATGATTCTAACCGGCTGTGTCAGGCGGCAGAGCCCCCCTACGGAGACGAAAACAGAGGGCGGGAAGCTGAATGTGGTGACAACGCTGTTTCCTTACTACGATTTTACGCGGCAGATCGCCGGCGATCATATTGAGCTGACCATGGTGGTTCCGGCCGGCATGGACAGCCATTCCTTTGAGCCGACCCCGGCTGACATGATTACGATACAGAACGCCGATGTGCTGATCTGCAACGGCGGAGCCATGGAGCACTGGCTGGAGCGGGTCCTCTCGGCGGTTGAATCACCCCATATGGTTATTATGACAGGCATGGATTATGTGGATACCGTGCAGGAGGAGATCGTGGAAGGCATGGAAGAGGAGACTCATGATCACGACCACGGCCATGGGCATGGAGACGAACCCGGTCATGAGGACATGTACAGCCATGATCTGGCTGACGATGACGGCCATGGGGAGGAGATTGAGTACGATGAACATATCTGGACCTCACCGGTGAACGCCATGAAGCTGGTAAAGGGCATCGAAGAAACCCTGTCAGCCGCCGATCCCGGCAGCCGTGCAGAGTATGAAGCGAACGCGGAAAGCTATCTGTTAAAGCTTAAGCAGCTGGATCAGGAGTTTCGCGATGTGACCGCCCATGAAAAGCGGAATATGATTATTGTGGGGGACAAGTTCCCTTACCGTTATCTTGCAGATGAGTACGGTTTGCGCTACAGGGCCGCATTTTCCGGTTGCAGTACGGATACGGAGCCCAGCGCCAGGACCATTGCCTATCTCATCGATAAGATGAAATCAGAGCAGATTCCGGTCATCTATTATCCGGAGCTGACCAGCCACCGGGTGGCGGAGATCATTGCGGAGGAGACCGGCGCCAAGCCGCTTCTGCTGCATTCTTGCCATAACGTGACGAGACGGGAGTTTGACAGCGGAGTGACCTACTTAGAGCTGATGGAACAGAATGTGACTAATTTGAAAAAAGGACTTGAATAGATGAATTCATTGATACAATGCAGCCATGCGGATTTCGGATATGAAAACCAGGATGCCGTGGTGGATGTCACGATGGAAGTGAATCCAGGTGACTACATCTGCATCGTTGGAGAGAACGGTTCCGGAAAGAGTACTTTGATGAAGGGACTTCTGGGACTATTAAAGCCGACAAAGGGTACCATATCCGTGTCGGATGAACTGAAAAAAAGCGGGATTGGCTACTTGCCGCAGCAGACTGCGGCTCAGAAGGATTTTCCGGCTACCGTCGGCGAGGTCGTACTGTCCGGCTGTTTAAGCAGGCGGGGAAACAGGCCTTTCTATTCCGGAAAGGAAAAGAAGCTGGCGGAAAAGAATATGGAACGGCTGGGAATCGCAGAACTGGGAAGCCAGTGTTACCGGGACTTATCAGGCGGACAGCAGCAGAGGACGCTGATTGCCCGGGCTCTGTGTGCGACAGACAGACTGCTGATCCTGGATGAACCGATTACGGGGCTGGACCCGTCGGCGATTCTGGAGTTTTATGAGATTATCAGAAAGCTGAATCGAAAAGAAGGTGTGGCGATCTTAATGGTATCCCACGATATTGCCAACGTGGTAAAGCAGGCGGGAAAGATTCTCCATTTAAAGAGGGAAGTGCTCTTTTACGGAACGACAAAGGAATATTTGGAGAGCAGCGCCGGCCACCTGTATCTGGGAGGTGAGCTGTGATGGAGATGGTGACAGAGATGCTTTCATACCCGTTCCTCGTCAGGGCTCTGGTGGGCGGAATTCTCGTCTCGCTCTGCGCGTCCCTTCTGGGCGTAAGCCTTGTACTGAAGCGGTACTCCATGATCGGAGACGGGTTGTCCCATGTATCGTTTGGAGCGCTTTCCATCGCGGTGGCGGCCGGATGGTCCCCCTTAAAGATCTCGATCCCTGTTGTGGTTCTGGCGGCGTTTTTCCTGTTAAGAATCACAGAACATGGAAAGATCAAGAGCGACGCGGCTATCGCCATGATATCGGCGGCGGCCCTGGCGATCGGAATTATCGTTACCTCCATGACAACCGGTATGACGACAGATGTAAGCAGCTATATGTTCGGAAGTATTCTGGCCATGAGCAAGACGGATGTCAGACTCAGCGTGGTCTTAAGCATTGTGGTTTTGGGGCTGTTTCTGATCTGTTACAATAAGATTTTTGCAGTGACCTTTGATGAGAATTTTGCCAGAGCCACGGGAGTCAACGTTTCGTGGTACAATGTGCTCATAGCGATTCTGACGGCGATCACGATCGTCCTTGGAATGAGGATGATGGGAGCGATGCTGATTTCCAGCCTGATTATTTTCCCGGCCCTTACCTCCATGAGAATCTTTAAGAGCTTCCGCGGAGTCGTACTGTCCTCCGGAGTGCTGGGCGTCGTGTGCTTCTGCATCGGTATGGTGATGTCCTACCGGTTTTCCACACCGGCGGGCGCCAGCGTGGTTGTCGTCAATCTGGCGGCATTCCTGCTCTTTACGGTGGTTCAGTGGGCCCTTCATTTACGGACCGGCGGAAAGAAAGAGGAGCTTAAGTCTCCTGCAGGGGTAAGTAAAAATACAGAAGCAGAAAGGCAGCAGCAGTAACATGAATGAGAAAAAATTAATCCATGCCAGGCGCCATGTGAGCCAGACACAGTTTATTGCATATGGATTTTTCTGCGTCATTATAACGGGGACACTCTTGCTGATGCTCCCCTTTGCCAGCAGGGACGGGCAGTCGGAGCCATTTTTAAACTGTCTGTTTACGGCTACGAGCGCATCCTGTGTGACGGGCCTTGTGGTGGCGGATACCTGGAGCCAGTGGTCCTTATTCGGCCAGCTCGTCATTCTGACCATGATTCAGATTGGCGGTCTTGGCTTTATTACGGTGGGCGTCTTTATCTCTATTATCCTGCGGCGAAAGATCGGACTGAAGGAGCGGGGCCTTATGATGGAGAGCGTCAATACCCTGCAGATCGGCGGGGTGGTACGTCTGGCGAAGAAGATTATCATCGGAACGTGTATCTTCGAGGGGACAGGCGCGGTGCTTCTGGCAATCCGCTTCATTCCCCAGTTTGGCTTTCTGCGCGGGCTGTTTTACGGCATTTTCCACTCCATATCGGCTTTCTGCAACGCCGGCTTCGACCTGATGGGAGGACAGGCGCCATACAGTTCTTTTGTGGCCTATTATGACGACTGGCTGGTTAATCTGGTGATTATGTCTCTGATTGTGATCGGCGGTATCGGTTTCATTGTCTGGGATGATTTAAGCCGGAATAAGCTTCATTTCAGAAAATATATGCTTCAGACTAAGATTGTGCTGGTAACCACTGCCATACTGGTCTTTGGCGGCGGCCTGCTGTTTTATCTGATGGAGAGGAATAATCTTCTGGTGGGGATGAATACCAGCGGAAAGATACTGACCTCCTTATTCAGCTCAGTGACGGCCAGAACGGCCGGTTTTAACACGACAGATACGGCGGCTCTGACGGATGGAAGCAAGCTGCTGACCATCATTCTGATGTTTGTCGGAGGAAGCCCGGGATCGACAGCCGGCGGTATCAAGACGACGACTCTGGTGGTTCTTCTCTTATGCGTGCATTCCAACATCAAGCAGACGTATGGGATTAATATTTTCGGCCGGAGACTGGAAAACGATGCGGTCAAGCGCGCCGGAACCATACTGACGATCAATCTGCTGTTGGCGCTTACGGCGTCGCTGGCCATTATGGCGATACAGCCGCTGGGATTTTCCGATATCCTGTTTGAGACGTTTTCCGCCATCGGAACGGTGGGAATGACGACAGGAATCACGAGAGCGCTGCACCCGGTATCGCGATTAATCATCATTCTTCTGATGTACTGCGGAAGAATCGGAAGCCTTTCCTTTGCCCTGGCTTTTGTCCAGTCAAAGAGAAAGCCCCATGTCCAGCAGCCGGCGGAGGCGATCAACATCGGGTAGCCGGCTGAAGCGCCGGTATTGTGCGGCGCAGTGCAGGATAAAACGCAATGAGAGAATGCAATGTGAATCTAAAGCTGCAGAAGCAAAGGAGAATATCATATGAAATCGATTTTAATCATAGGAATGGGGCGGTTCGGGCACCATCTCTGCCAGAATCTTGCCGCTCTGGGCAATGATGTCATGGTTGTGGATCAGAAGGAGGAGGTTCTGGAGGATCTGCTTCCCATCGTGACCAGCGCCAAGATTGGAGACTGTACCAACGAGGCGGTCTTACGAAGCCTGGGGATCGCCAACTTCGATATCTGTTTCGTCTGCATCGGAACGAATTTCCAGAGCAGTCTGGAGATCACCAGTCTCGTAAAGGAGCTGGGCGGCCGCCGCGTCATCAGTAAGGCGAACCGTGATATCCATGCCAAGTTCCTCTTAAGAAACGGCGCGGATGAGGTGATCTATCCGGATCGTGATATCGCTGAAAAGATGGCGATGCGCTACAGCGCCAATCACGTCTTCGATTACATTGAACTGACACAGGAATACTCGATCTACGAGATTCCGCCCCTGCCGGAATGGATCCATAAGACCATCCGCGAGGCGGACATCCGCAACCGTTACCACATCAGCGTCCTGGGGATCAAACGTGAGGGAAAAGCCCAGCTCATGCCTCCGGCCGATTATGTGATTCAGGCGCAGGAGCATCTGATGGTGATTGGCAAGAAGGTGGATATTGACAATATACTTGAAAAGATGAAGTGAGGATGGAGCTGATTCAGAATCAGGCATGATCAGCGGTACCGGTTCCATCCGGGTTAAGTGAATATACGACAGTTACGCAAAATCATGCGGGCGGAAGACGGAATATGAGCGTCTTCCGTCCGTATTTTTTTCCTGTTCTGCGCATCTCCTCCCGAAAAATATGCCAGTATTTCCCTTATTGAGAATTATTTTCAAAAAAGTACTTGATTTTTTATTTGAATTAGCATATACTAACTACTGATAAGAAAATGAAATTGAGAATAGTTTTCAAAAATAAGCAGAGGTGGTGAATATGATGCCTTTAACCATGGCAAGAACCGGCGAAGCACAGATTATACGGAAGATCGGCGGAAATGAAGAGACAAAAAGGTTTCTGGAGAATCTTGGTTTTGTAGCAGGCGCAGCGGTCACCGTAGTGTCGGCGATCAGCGGCAATATGATCGTCAATGTAAAGGATTCCAGAATCGCAGTGAATCAGGATATGGCAAAAAAAATTATGGTTTAGTAGGAGGAAAAGAGGATGCAGACCTTGAAGGAAATTCCATGCGGCACGACCGTAACCGTGAAGAAGTTAAACGGAGAGGGCGCAGTTAAACGCCGGATTATGGATATGGGAATCACAAAAGGCTGTTCTGTATTTGTCAGGAAGGTTGCGCCGCTCGGGGATCCGGTGGAAGTAATGGTGCGAGGGTATGAGCTTTCTTTGAGAAAACAGGATGCGGAACTGATTGTGGTAGAGTAAAAGATCAGGGAAGGGCGGACGCCCTATATTTTAAGAATGAGAGTTAGATATGACTAACTAAAGGAGGAACAAGAGTATGGCAATCCGTATTGCACTGGCAGGTAATCCGAACTGCGGAAAAACCACCATGTTTAATAACTTAACAGGCTCCAACCAGTATGTTGGAAACTGGCCTGGAGTTACGGTTGAGAAAAAGGAAGGGAAACTGAAGGGAAAGAAAGACATCATTATCACCGACCTTCCGGGAATTTATTCCCTGTCACCGTATACACTGGAAGAGGTCGTAAGCCGTGACTATTTAATCAATGAGAGACCGGATGCGATTATTAACCTGGTGGACGCCACGAATCTGGAACGTAACTTATATTTGACGACACAGCTTCTGGAACTCGGTATCCCGGTTGTCATCGCCCTGAACATGATGGATCTGGCGGTGAAGAGCGGCGACAAGATCGACGAGAAGAAACTGGCTGCAGCGTTTGGATGTGAAGTGGTTGCTACCTCAGCTTTAAAGGGCGAGGGACTGACTGAAGTGGTGGACCGTGCGGTTCGTCTGGCAAATGCCAAAACCATTCAGGTGCCGAAGCATGAGTTTTCCAGAGAGGTGGAAGGCTGTCTGGCCGATATCGCAGACCTTCTTCCCAATTCCGTTCCGGACCACCTGGCGCGCTGGTACAGCATCAAGCTGTTCGAGCAGGATGAGAAGGTCCTGGGTACGACCCCGCTTTCTGCCGATTCCTCGAAGCGCATTGTGGAAATCGTGAAGGATGCCGAGAAGCAGATGGATGACGATGCGGAGAGTATCATCACCAACGAGAGATACGAATACATATCGAAAATCATTACGGGCTGTTTAAAGAAGAATCGTAAGGGAATGACTGTTTCGGACAAGATTGACAGGATTGTAACGAACAGAATCCTGGCACTTCCGATCTTCGTTGCCGTGATGTTTGTGGTTTATTACGTTTCCGTCACATCATTAGGAACCATTGTTACCGACTTTACCAATGATACGCTGTTCGGCGCATGGATCCAGCCGGCCGTTCAGGGCTTAATGGAAACCGCAGGCGCTTCCGAATGGCTCGTTTCCCTGGTGGTGGATGGTATCATCGGAGGTCTGGCGGCTCCAATCGGATTCGCTCCTCAGATGGCGATTCTCTTCCTGTTCTTATCTGTCCTGGAAGACTGCGGATACATGGCGAGAGTTGCATTTATCATGGACCGTATTTTCCGCAGATTCGGATTATCGGGAAAGAGCTTTATCCCGCTGCTTATCTCTTCCGGATGCGGCGTTCCGGCGATCATGGCCACTAAAACCATTGAAGATGATAAAAACCGCCGTATGACCATTATGACATCGACCTTCGTTCCCTGCGGCGCAAAGCTTCCGGTTATCGCACTGGTAGCAGGTGCAATCATGGGTGGGGCTTGGTGGATGGCACCCAGCATGTATTTCATCGGAATTGCATCGGTTATCGTATCCTGTATTATTTTAAAGAAAACAAAAATGTTTGCAGGTGATCCGTCACCGTTCGTAATCGAACTTCCGCAGTACCACGTTCCGTCAGTGAAGACCGTGCTGCTTCACGTATGGGAGCGTGTATGGAGCTTCTTAAAGAAAGCGGGAACAATCCTGTTCCTCTGCTGTATGGTGATGTGGTTCCTGGCTACGTTCGGTGTGGAAAACGGCGCCTTTGGCATGGTTGAGGATATGGAGGCTTCCTTCCTCGCGATCATCGGTACCTTCCTGGCCCCGATCTTTGCACCGCTGGGCTTTGGAAGCTGGCAGGCAGTTGCATCTTCCCTTTCCGGCTTCGTGGCAAAGGAGGGCATCGTCAGTACGATGGGTGTTCTCGCCAATATGGCGGAGGCAACGGAGACAGATGCGGCTCTGTGGCAGTATGTTATGACGGATTTCTTCCACGGAAGCGCTCTTGCAGGCTTTACCTTCTTAACCTTTAACTTACTGGATTCTCCGTGCCTGGCTGCAATCAGCACCATGGCGAAGGAGATGGGAAATAAGGGCTGGACAGCATTTGCCGTTATCTTCCAGAATGTGTTCGCTTATGCGGTATGCCTGATGATCTACCAGCTGGGATCATTCGCCATGGGCGGAGGGTTCGGTATTGGAACGGCAGTGGCTGTCATAGTTCTTGCTGCCGGACTGTATCTGCTGTTTCGTCCGGCTCCCGGAGCGGGTAAAAAGGCAGAAACTGCAGCGGCCGGAATTTAGGAATATGAATCGGCGGTGTGACAGAGGAAGCTGAAACCAATGTTTTGTGACTGATTATAGAAAAGAGGGATACTTATGGTAACTTGGTTAGCTGCCAATGCGGCAACAATTATAATTTCACTGATAATACTCGCGCTTACGGGACTGGCGGTTCGTTCTGTCTATAAGAATCGGGGAACCTGCAGCTGTCAGAGCAAGAGTGGCTGCGGCGGACAGTGCGGTTGCTGCCATGGCTGCGCTCCGGTCCATAAGCCGCACTCGTAAGGGGGAGGTTGATGGAATGAATCAGACTGATGCCCTCGAAGAGAAACGAAGCTATGTGATTCGTGAATTAAAGAGAAATGGATGCAGAATCACAAACCAGAGGCAGATCCTGATCGATGTGATTCTCCAGGACGAATGCTGCTGCTGTAAGGAAATGTATTATCAGGCACTGGAAAAGGATCCCACCATCGGAATGGCTACCGTGTACCGTATGGTGAAGACCCTGGAGGAGATTGGACTGATCCGGAGAAAGAATCTCTACCGGATCGAGGGAGACAGCGCATAAAGAGGCCGGGATTCCGGGCAGGAATGAAAGGCCCGGCACTGTCTTATCAGGAATAACAGGAACCGTCCGTGACACCCATGCAGAAAGATGCATGAGTATCACGGACGGTTTGTTTATTTCCGGAACGGGAGAGAGGTAGATTTATAGAGGAAAATCGTATATGATGGAAGCTGCATGCTTTTCGTTTTTTAGATGTAACTTTTTGGAGAAACAGGAGTCTATATAGGTGAGGGCTGTATGATTTAAGAAAAAGCAAAGGAGAGACATCCGTGGGAGTGAGATTTGAAGAAGTTTACCAAAGACAGAAACATGCGGTATACGGTTACCTTTCCTATATGACAAAGGATGAAGATACGGCGGAAGACCTGGCGCAGGAGACTTTCTTAAAGGTTTACCTGGGGCTTAAGGGATTTAAGGGAGACTGCAGTGAAAAAACGTGGTGTCTGACGATTGCACGGAATACCTTTCTGTCCTTTGCCAGAAAGAAACAGCCGGTGCTTCTGGAGGAAGGTGACATGGAACGGCTGGAGGCCGGATACGAGAGAGGACCGGAGGAAAAGCTTCTGGAGGAAGAGAAGGCAAAGCTGATCCGGGAGGTGCTTTCTTCCTTAAATGCCGATGACAGGACAATCATCCTGCTTCGGGATTATGAAAAAATGACATATGCAGAGATTGCCAGGGTGACAGGGCTTTCAGAAACCGTGGTAAAGGTCCGGCTTCACAGGGCCAGACTCAGATACCGGAGCCGGTATGAACAGAGAGGAGGTGACGGATGTGGCATGTGATTACAGAGAGCGTGTTCTGAGGTATCTGCGGGAAAATACCGAGGACCCCGGGGTGGAACGGCATTTAGAGGAATGCATGGAGTGCCGCGCGCTGGTGGAGGGGTATCTGGAGAAAGAGAAGGAACTGGACATACCGGAGGCCGGTTATGAAGGGACGGATGAGGAACTGAAGGAGCGGGTAGTCCATTTTGAAAAAGGAACCAGAAGAATCCTGGTGTTTACCCTGGTCGGCTTTGTGCTGGGATGGTTTTCCATCGCATATTTTACGGATTCCTTTCTCGTGACAAAGGTGATTCTGGCCATTCCGTACAAGGCCAGTGAGATGCTGCACAATCTGTTTCACTCCCATCCCTACAGTTATTATGGCGGGAACGGAATGTTTACGGAATTCAACGAATTTTTTCCGGGAAGAGGCCTTCTGACCTTTTTGGCGGAGCGGATTACGCCGGTTCTGATCGGTGGCGCTGTCTATGGAAGCCTCGCCTATTTTACCGGGGATTCCAGGATCTTTACCCTGCGGCGGTATTTGAAGTTTGCTGCCATATGGGCGGCCGTGGTTCTTCTGTGGACAGGGGCGCTGCTGAAGGCGGACACGCTGCTGGCGGCAAAGGATGACCGCATGGAGGATGTGACCGGATTCTTTCTGGCAACAGACAGCCAGGGAAACGGTTTTTATGAAGAGAAGGAGCCGGGAGCGAACGACACTGTTTTCCGTCTTCTCCGGGATGCCCTCTATCAGGAGGGAAATCCCCTGAAGCGTATAGGCGCTGAGGTGAGAGAGCCGGAGGATGAACTGCAGCTTCAGATCTTTCTGGGAAAATACCGGCGGGATTCCATGATCTGCCGGTTAAATCCGAAAGAACACTATCTGGTGACGGAGCGCGGTACGGTTTATCGGGTACCGGAAGAATTCTCCAGATACATGACGCAATACCAGGAGGACTGTTTTGAGTCCATATATGAAGAGTACTACGGGGAGGAGGCAGGTGAGAATGAAGAAGCCGGAGGGATGGAAAATTAAAACAGGGAAGGACTGGTGTCTGGCGTTTCTGTTAGCGGCACTGATGGTCTATGTGGCAGTGGTACGCTTTTTTCAATGGAAGGTTCTGGATTTTATGCAGAAATTCATGCCGGATAAGATGAGTACCATGAACCTGCCGGGCGGATACGGGACAGTGCTGTTCTGGGCGCTGATTATGGCGCTGCTTGTGATGGCAGTGCTGGCGCTTCGGCGGCAGAAACGGAAGTATATAGCGGCGGCAGGACTGGCCGGTTTTCTGATTGCCGACTGTGCACTGGGCGGTTTCGTATATCACTGCAGGCTGATTGTACAACGGGGAACGGAGGAGCCTGCGGCTTCCGCCTGGATCTGTTTTGAGGACGGGACAGAACAGATGAAGCTGGCGGCCGGGGATGAGACGCTGGAACGGCTTCAGGCGCTGGCCTTTTCCCTGGAGCGGCAGCCGGCAGAGAGACAGGAGGAGCTGCGGGAGCTTGTGAGAGACGGGGGGAAGGAACGCTCGTTTGTCTGGTTTTCATTTCCGGATAAATATTTCCACGGGTATGATCCCATCTTTTATATAGAAGATGGGCTGATCTACATGAACCGGAGGGCTGGGGATGTGGTGTTTTATAAGGATAACGGCCTGACCGAATGCATGGAAGAACTGAAAAGCGCTCCGGCCCTGGCTCCCTGACGGAACGAAAACCCCGAAATCCCGGCTAAAGTAATTGACGAAAGCAGCTTTTCATAATTCTGTAAGTTTACAAGTTTATCCTGACAATGAGGGTCTCCGGCTTGACTTTACAGGAGGTTTGTGACAAAATAGGTAGTTGTAATGAATGAAAAACCTGGAAAGAAAAGAGGTCCTTAAACGATATGACAAAGATTGATATTATTTCCGGCTTCCTTGGAGCGGGTAAGACGACTTTTATTAAAAAACTGCTGGAGGAGGCTATCTCCGGAGAGCAGGTGGTTTTAATTGAAAACGAATTCGGTGAGATCGGCATCGACGGCGGATTCCTGAAGAATTCAGGAATCGAGATCCGGGAGATGAACAGCGGCTGTATCTGCTGTTCTCTGGTCGGAGATTTTGGAAAATCCCTGGCGGAAGTGCTGACAAAGTACAAACCGGATCGTGTAATTATCGAGCCGTCAGGCGTGGGCAAGCTTTCTGACGTTATGAAGGCGGTCAGAGATGTGGCTGCGGAAATCGAGGTTACATTGAACAGCGCAGTCACCATCGTGGATGTGGCGAAATGCCGGATGTATATGAAGAATTTCGGAGAATTCTTTAATAATCAGATTGAGAACGCGGGAACGGTTGTCTTAAGCCGTACCGACATTGCTGCTGTGGACAAGGTAAACCAGGCGGTAGAACTGATCCGTGAGAAGAATCCGGCTGCAGTGATTGTCACGACACCGTGCAGCCAGCTGAGCGGCGCACAGCTTCTGGAAATTATCGAGAAGCCGGATACGATGGCGGAAGATTTAATGAAGGAAGTTGAGGAGCACCGCCGTCATCATCATGACCATGAGCATGGAGAAGAGTGTGGCTGCGGCCATGATCACGATCATCACCACGACCATGAGCATGGAGAAGAGTGCGGCTGCGGTCATGATCACGATCATCATCACGACCATGAGCATGGAGAAGAGTGCGGCTGCGGTCATGACCATGATCATCATCACGACCATGACCATGAGCATGGAGAAGCGTGCAGCTGTGGTCATGATCACGGCCATCACCATGCGGACGAGGTATTCACCAGTTGGGGCCTTGAGAACGTTGGGGTGATGAAGAGAGAGGAGTTAGACCGGATTCTGGACGAACTGGCATACGGTGACCAGTACGGGGAGGTGCTTCGAGCCAAAGGTATGGTTCCCGGAGAAAAAGAGGGAAGCTGGCTCTACTTCGACCTTGTGCCGGAGCAGTATGAGATCCGTGACGGAGCTCCGGAATATACGGGCAAGGTATGCGTAATCGGTGCAAAACTGAAAGAAAATGAATTAAAGAAAGCGTTTGGCAGGTGAGAAGATGGAATACACGGATACATTAGATGACGATTTTATGCCGGTCTTTTTGATCAATGGATTTTTGGAGGCCGGTAAGACCCAGTTTCTCCAGTTTACCATGCAGCAGGATTATTTTCAGACCGATGGAAAGACTCTTTTGATCGTCTGTGAGGACGGGGATACGGAGTATGACACAGAGCTGTTGAAACGCACCAAAACGGCAGGAATTTTCATCGAAAGTATGGCTGAGCTTACCCCGGAACGCCTTCTGGAGCTGGAGCTCCTTTATAATCCGGAACGGGTTTTAATCGAGTGGAACGGCATGTGGAATCAGGATGAACTGCAGCTGCCGGATGACTGGCGTGTTTATCAGCAGATTACCATCATCGATATGTCCACCTTTGACTTATATGTGGCAAATATGAAGCCTCTTCTGTATGCCATGATTAAGAATTCTGAACTGGTTATCTGCAACCGCTGTGATGGAATTGAGGATTTATCAGGCTACCGAAGAACGTTAAAATCCATGTGCCAGAGAGGCGAGATCGTCTTTGAGGACTCCGAGGGAGAGATCAATGAGATTGCAGATGAGGATCTCCCTTACGATCTGGGGGCAGATGTCATTGAAATTTCGCCGGAAGCCTATGGTATCTGGTATATCGACTGTATGGACCGGCGTGACCGCTACGAAGGAAAGATTGTGGAATTTACGGCCATGGTATTGAAAAGCCCGGAATTCCCGAAAAATTACTTTGTTCCGGGACGTATGGCCATGACCTGCTGTGAAGCCGACATGACCTTCCTGGGATTTGTCACAAAGGCCAGAGAGGCTAAGGACTTACAGACGAAACAGTGGGTGAAGGTCCGGGCAAAGATCGCCTATGAATTCTGGAAAGACTATGAGGGGGAAGGCCCTGTGCTCTATGCGGAAACCGTCCAGCCGGCGGAACCCATCAGAGAAGTGGTTCAGTTTTAATTAAAAACCGACAGTGAGGATTTCTGTTTCAGTTTAGAATGAAAAATAGCTGTGAAGCGGATCGTTTGCGATTCCGCTTCACAGCTATTTTTGAGTTTGTAATACGTCCGGAAGATTACATCTGGGGCACCGGAGTCGGCCTGGCAGGATCAAATACATCCGGGACGTTGAATAAGTCGCTTAAGCTGTCCGGGTAGTAGTACATGCGGTAGCCGTCTAAATTCCGTCTGCCCTGACGGAAATGATCGGGGCCCAGCTGCATCCAGTAAGGCGTGCTGGCATCCACGTTGCAGAAATAGCGGAATCCCAGTGATTTCAAATAGGTGAAGCGTTCGTTGTCATCCGTATAAGGCTTCCAGGTTCCGATATCGCTGCCAAAGGGGTAGAGAATGATATCAGTGGGGCCGATCAGGGACTCCACATTCTTTTCCCATTTGTCCGCGTCCACTTTGAAATGCTCCATGCTGATCGTACCCAAGTTGCGGTGGCCCCAGCTGTGGGAAGCCAGTTCCCAGCCATGGTCTTTCAGGCACTGGGCGACGGCGGCCGCCTGTTTTAAGTCCTCCTCGTAATTGGGATTGGTGTCCTTATAAGATTCATCTGTCCGGTATCCAAGAATTCCGTTATAGCCGGTAAAGGCGATAATGGCTCTTGCGCCCTTATAAGAAAATCCCGGGTGTTCCTTAATAAAGGTTTCCAGTATGGGAACGAGATCGAAATCTCCGGTGATGACGCTTCCATCCTCCTGCTCCATCTCGGTGGTGGGATAACCGTCTTCCCCGATCACCATGCGGGTGGCGAAGCCGTCCCCCTTCATATATTCATAGTAGCATACATCATCCTGCGACATGACAAAAGCCTTTTTCCCTTCGGGGAGCATGATATCACCGTAGACAAACTTGGGATTGCCGTTTTCATCGGTTGTCTCATAGGCGAGATCATGGATCTTTACGAGAACGTACCCCCTGTCGTACATGGACTGCATCATCTTGATAAACTCGTCTTTTGTCGTCATCATCTGGTTGTAGCCGCCCTCCCGGCTGTCTCCGTCGAAGGCTTTGGAGGTATCGACGATCAGAGAGTGGAAGAACACGTGGGTGACTTCCTGCGGATTGATCCGTACCAGCCGGCTCATTTGATCCGTGTAGGCGGCGATGGCATCCGCAGCTTCCTTTGTGGAGGCGTAGCGGCTGTCGGAGGTGATTAAATTGATGGCACCTTCGTAATCGTACTGTGCGGCCAGACTTTCCGCCTGTGTCAGGAGGTCGGTTAAACCGGTGTCCTCCGTCTCAGCCGCCGTTGTAATGATCTCCGGAGCGGTGGTTTCCGCCGTGGTCTGATGAACGGAGGCTTTGACCGAGCCGAACCCGGAGCGGTACCGGCCAAGTATGATGCCGCCCGTGACTAAGGCGGCTATCAGTAAAAATCCTGTTACAATGACAAGTATATTATGTATCATGCGGCGGCGTTTTTCCTGCTGACGCCGTTCGCGGTATTCTTCCATGTTCATGTTATAACCTCTTTTTCCAGTGTATTGAAGGGAGCTTTGGGAGGCCGGATCACTCGGGACCGGCCCGGATACCGGACACAGTACAAACTCCTGACTCAGTATATCATACTTTCAGACAGGATGAAATCGTATCACGGGAAAATTAAGGAAAAATTTTTGGCAAAAACTGGCATAGGAAGGGAAATCCCATCCATACAATGAAACAAAGGATTTAATCAGGGGAAATTATGAAACGATTGTTAGCTCTTGTTTTAAGCATGCTGCTTTTCCTCTGTCCGTCTCATGTTGCGTGGGGGCAGGAGCCGGACATTGCCGTGGCGTCGGACATGGTAATCCGGTCGGAAGAAGCAAAGGCCGTAAACGCCGAGGGAGGGCCGTCCATACAGGCGCCCAGTGCGCTTCTAATGGAGGCATCCACCGGACAGGTAATATACGAAAAAGATGCAGATACGAAAAGGAGTCCCGCCAGTATTACGAAAATTATGACGCTGATCCTGATTTTTGACGCTCTGGATTCCGGGAAAATCAAAATGACCGACGAGGTGGTTACCAGCGCCCACGCCAAGTCCATGGGAGGTTCCCAGGTCTTTCTGGAAGAGGGGGAGACCCAGACGGTAGAGACCATGATCAAATGCATCGTGGTGGCTTCCGGAAACGACGCTTCCGTAGCCATGGCGGAATACATAGCCGGGACAGAAGAGGAATTTGTGAAAATGATGAACGAGAGAGCGGCAGGGCTTGGCATGACCAACACGCACTTTGAGGACTGCTGCGGTCTGACCGAGTCTCCTGATCATGTGACGACGGCCAGAGATATTGCCCTCATGTCCAGAGAACTGATTAATAAGTATCCCCAGATCCACAATTACTCCACCATCTGGATGGAGAACATCACCCACGTGACGAAACAGGGGACGAAGGAGTTCGGCCTGTCCAACACAAATAAGCTGTTAAAAATGGCGACGAACTTTCAGGTGACCGGTTTAAAGACGGGGTCTACCTCTCTGGCAAAATACTGTCTGTCTGCTACCGCAGAAAAAGACGGGGTCCGTCTGATCGCTTCCATCATGGCGGCACCCGATTATAAGGCCAGGTTTGCAGATGCGCAGACGCTGCTGAATTACGGCTACGCCAACTGCCGTCTGTATGAGGATAAGGAGATGCTTCCGCTTCCGGAACTGGCAGTGGATAACGGTGTGACGGACAGCGTGCCCTTAAAATACGGCGGCACCTTCTCTTACTTAAGTTTAAACGGAGAAGATCTGGCTGCCATAGAGAAGGAACTGGTACTGCCGGAATCCATAGTGGCGCCGGTAGAGGAAGGACAGAGTGCAGGTGTAATTCAGTACAGTCTGGCGGGAAAGAAGCTGGGAGAGGTCCAGGTACTCACGGCGGGAGCGGTGAAGGAAGCCGGATTCCTGGATTACTTTAAGAGAGTGCTGGCGGGATTTGCAGTTTGACGGAGTGCGGCCGGAAATGAAAATGGGAGGAAAAGCAGGCGCTGCTTTTCCTCCCGTTTCTTTAAAGAAGACCTCCATACTGCAGGAACAGTGGAGCAAATACCAGGGAAACAATTGTCATCAGCTTAATTAAGATATTGATAGACGGTCCCGAAGTATCCTTAAACGGATCCCCCACCGTGTCGCCGACAACAGCCGCCTTGTGAGCAGAGCTGCCTTTTCCGCCGTGATGGCCTGTCTCGATGTATTTCTTTGCATTGTCCCAGGCGCCTCCGGCGTTGGACATGAAGATGGCGGTGAGAACACCGGTTACCAGTGCACCGGTTAAAAGTCCCCCCAGTGCTTCCGGTCCGAGAATCAGTCCGACGGCCAGTGGGACGAGCACTGCCATAAGGCCGGGGAGGAACATTTCGCGGAGCGCCGCAGTGGTGGAGATGGATACGCAGGAGGCGTAATCCGGCCGGTCGGTCCCTTTCAGGATACCCGGCTTTTCACGGAACTGCCTGCGCACTTCCTCGATCATCTGATGGGCCGCCTTTGACACGGACTCCATCGTCATGGAAGAGAAGAGGAAGGTGAGCATTCCGCCGATGAACAGTCCAATGATCACATGAGCATTTAAAATATCTATGGTGGTTAAATGGACTGCTTCCGCATAGGAGACGAACAGGGCCAGGGCGGTTAAGGCCGCAGAACCGATGGCGAAGCCTTTGCCGATGGCGGCTGTGGTGTTGCCTACGGAATCCAGTTTGTCGGTGATTTCACGGACCGAATCATCGAGGCCTGCCATTTCCGCGATGCCGCCGGCGTTATCTGCGATGGGACCGTAGGCGTCGATTGCGACGGTGATACCGGTGGTAGAGAGCATTCCGACCGCGGCTAAGGCAATTCCGTAGAGGCCCATCAGACGGTAGGAGACGAGAATGCCGATACAGACCAGAAGGATCGGAATCGCAGTAGACTGCATACCAACGGCAATTCCGCTGATCACTGTGGTGGCGGATCCGGTCTCAGACTGACTGGCAATCTTTTTTACGAAGCGGTAATCCCCGGAGGTATAGATTTCCGTGACGAATCCGATCATAACACCCACAAGGAGACCGGCGATGACCGCAAATGCGGCATTGAAGCTGCCGAAGTACATGCGGCTTAAGAGGAATGCGGCGGCCACAACCAGGGCGGTGGCGCTGTACTCTCCGGATTTCAGTGCGCGGTGGGGATTGGAATTGTTGTCCGCTCTCACAATCAAAGCCCCGATTATGGACGCGATAACCCCGCATGCGGAGAGCAGCAGCGGGAAGATTACGCCTGCCTCCCGATAAAATACGACGCCCAGCGCCAGCGCAGATATCAGGGATCCCACATACGACTCGAACAAGTCGGCTCCCATACCGGCCACATCACCTACATTATCGCCTACATTGTCTGCGATGACAGCCGGGTTCCTGGGGTCGTCTTCCGGGATTCCGGCTTCCACTTTTCCAACCAGGTCGGCGCCTACATCGGCCGCTTTGGTGTAAATTCCGCCTCCGACACGGGCGAATAATGCGATGGAAGAGGCTCCGAGGCTGAAGCCTGCAAGCACCTCCACATTCTTTGTTATCAGGAAAAGCGTTCCGACACCCAGGAGTCCCAGGCCAACGACGGCCATACCCATGACACTGCCGCCGGAGAACGCCACGGATAAGGCCCGGCTCATGCCGGAGGTTTTTGCGGCATTGGCGGTACGGCAGTTGGCGCGGATTGCCGCGCTCATTCCAAGATAACCGGCAATGGTGGAGAAGGCGCTGCCCACAAGGAAGCAGATGGCCGTAGTCCAGCTGCGCGTTCCAAGGCCGATCACAACGAAGAGGACGGCGACGAAGATGATGAGGACGCGGTATTCCGACGTCATAAATGCCCTGGCGCCTTCTGCAATGGCGTCCGCAATCTCACGCATCCGGTCGTTGCCCGGATCCTGCTTAATCACATGAAGGCGCAGAAAAACAGCGAATAAAAGGCCGATCAGGCCGATGACGGGGACAGACAGTATCATTTTTTCCATAATAACCCTCCCAATTTTCATGATATTTGTGCAAATTGATACCTGTGTCCCTTATTGTATCAGATAAACTGCGATATTACAACAAAAACTTTTAGATAACCTAAAAATAATTTAGGATTATTTGTTTTTCAATTTAGTTGACAAACAATATTATACGATATATAATATAAATATACTATACAAGATATAATATAGAACACAAAACAATATTATACTAAACAATAAGAGAAAGGTCGAGTGAGTATGGAGACGAAGCGTTTATACCGTTCAGTAAAGAATAAAGTGATTTGCGGCGTGTGCGGCGGTATCGGAGAGTATTTTAATGTGGACCCGGTTATTATAAGGCTCATATGGGTGATTCTGATGTTCTTCCAGCCATGGCGCCATTTGTTCCATTCGTTTGCGGGATTTTCCCTCATCGGCGGAAGCCTGGTCGTTTATTTCATTGCGGCAGTCATTATACCGCGGGCGCCCTCAGATGACGGAAGCTGCTGAGCTGTCCGGATCTGACTGAATGAGAAGATAGGAGTGGGAATATGGTTTTTAACACAGGTGCAGCCCTCCTTGATGCGATTGTACTGGCGGTCGTGTCAAAGGAACAGGAAGGGACTTACGGATATAAAATTACACAGGATGTGAGGAATGTCATAGACATTTCGGAATCAACCCTTTACCCGGTGCTTCGCAGGCTCCAGAAGGAAGAGTGTCTGGAAGTATACGATATGGCGATCGACGGAAGAAACCGCAGATACTACAAGATTACGGAAAAGGGCAGAGTACAGCTGAAGCTGTACAAAGGTGAGTGGGCAGGCTACTCCCGGAAGATATCTCAAATCTTTGAGGAGGCATTCATATGAACAGGGAAGAGTTTATGAAGGAGCTGGAATATCTGCTTTCTGATATTCCGGATGAAGAAAAGGCGGAAGCCATCGGCTACTACAGAGATTATCTGGAGGAAGCCGGAGAGGAGAATGAGGAGGCGGCAATCAGGGAATTCGGAAGTCCGGAGCGCATCGCGGCGATTATCCGTTCCGATTTATCGGGGCATCTGGAGGACGGCGGAGAGTTTACGGATAAAGGATATGAGGACGAACGGTTCCGCGATCCGAATTACCAGGTGGCGAAGCGGTATGATTTACCGGACGCCGTGGAAGGGCCAAAGACAGAGGAACGGGAAGAAAAGAGAGAGAATCAGCCGAGAACCAACCGTACGGTGAAGCTTATCCTGTGGATTATCTTAATCATTGTGGCGGCTCCTGTTCTGTTTGGAATCGGCGGAGGACTGGTCGGAATGTTCGGCGGCCTCTTCGGACTTCTGGTAGCGGCAGTGGTGGTTGTGGGCGTCCTTACAGCTGCGCTGTTTATCTGCGGGATTGCACTGCTGATTGTGGGAATCGTATCGATGGTGATTCATCCGCTAAGCGGAGTTCTGATGATTGGCATTTCCGTACTGACGCTGGGATTTGCCTTTGCGTGCCTGGCTTTATGCGGAGCGTTTTATGGTAAGTTTCTGCCGTTTTTGTTCCGGTCGATTGTGAACGGAATCAGTGGTTTGCTCTACGGAAGGAGGAGTCGCTCATGAAGAATTTTATGAAGGTATGTCTGATCGCAGGCGGCGTCTGCATCCTGATCGGAGGCGGAATTACCACTGTGGCGGCCGCCATGGGCGGAAGGCTGTCGGATTTGCCATCCTGGAATTACAGATGGCTCGGCCGGGATATTGTCGGTGACATCACTGGCGACCTCCGATCAGAGATGGATGATCTTGGCCGTGACTTATCGGATCAGTTTGACGACAGCTTTGATGAACTGGACCGGGAATTTGATGAGATTGGCCGCCGCCATGACGGGGTGAATGACGGGGAATTGAACGAGAGTGAATTTTCCGGGATCTATGCGAGAAAGCTGGATCTGGAGGTTCGGAGAGGCAGGGCGTTTATCACATATGACGCCCCGGCGGATAAGATCGTTGTTTCCAGCGGGGAAGATATGTCACGCTGGAATGTCTACAGCGAAGAGGATGAACTGAAGGTAACCGTTGGGTCCAAGTCCTGGGATTCCTATGACTATGAAGATACGGTAGTCTATATCCACGTTCCGGCGGATTACCGTTTCGAGGAGGTCGAACTGAAGGTTAAGGCCCAGAGAAACAACAGGGTGATAAACAGTAATAACGGCCCCGCCATTACAGCCGAGGCGTTAAAGGCCGACAAGATAGAGATCGACGCGGCAGTAGGGGCGGTAAGTGTGACCGGAGCCGATGCAGGAAAGCTGGAGGTTGATTCCGATGTGGGAGCCGTAAAATTTGAAGGAAATGTAGACGGAGATGTGGACGCGGAATGCAGCGTCGGCGCTGTCAAACTCGATCTGGCAGGGGAAAAGGCGGACTTTAACTACGAGATCAAGTGCAGGGTAGGCAGTATTACCGTTGACGGCGAGGGCTTTTCCGGACTGTCCAAGGAGAGAAAGATAAATAACGGGGCAGCAAAAAAGATGGAACTGGACTGCAGCACAGGAGCGATTGAAGTTAAATTTCATTGAAGCAAAGGAACACATACAGGGAAAACAGAGAGGAGATTTAAAGATGGATGACAGAGAGACGAGAAGATTATATCGTTCAGATACAGATAAGATGATTTGCGGCGTATGCGGAGGAATCGGTGAGTACTTCAACGTCGACCCTACGCTGATCCGCCTCTTATGGGCGGTGCTGGCCTGTTCCGGCACAGGCGTTGTGGCCTATTTCATCGCAGCAATCATTATACCGCGCAGATAGGAATCGCGCGGACAGGAATACCATTCAGGCTCCGGCTGCTTTTGCGGTCAGGAGCCTTTTTATGGATCCTGCATACCGCATTCGGGCCGCCCTGCCATTCCGTAAAACAGAAATCCCTCCAGTCCGGATGTTTAGGGGGGCTTATAACGGGTATACTCTCTTTAGATTCGAGAAAGGAGCAAGCCCGTAATTATGTCAAAAGGAAAAAAGAACGAACCATTCGATCCTCACAATTTAAAACCAGAGGAAATACTTAAATTCGAAATTGCCACGGAGTTAGGGCTCAGTGACAAAGTAATCACCGGCGGCTGGCGTTCCCTTACCGCAAAGGAAAGCGGCCGTATCGGAGGTCTCATTACGAAACGAAAACGTGAATTAAAACAGGAGGCTTTGGGAGAAAAATAGGTACTATGCCACAAAGCCAGGGGAGCGCAGACAGGAGACCGGGTCTGACGAACAGACGGCTTCCTGTCTCCCCGGCGGCAGCTGCGGGGGCTGTGAAATACGGAGTTCATACAGCTCTGTCTTTTCTCCAACCCCCGCTTTTTATTGGAATTCGGTCAGAATCAGGCGCTCTTCTTTGATATCCTGTGGAAAGCCTGCTGTTTAAAAAAACTTGCCACCCCACCCCTTATCCATTATAATATACGGGAAAGAGGAAAAGGCAATGGAAGAGAGAAAACTGAGAAGCGGATTTACCACCGGAACATGCGCTGCCTGTGCGGCGAAGGCTGCCGCGGTCATGCTGCTTAAGCAGGAAGCGGTGGAAAGCGTTCAGGTTATGACGCCTGGAGGGACGAGAGCAGAACTGTTTCCGGAGGAAGCGGTGATAACGGAGAACTCAGCCGTGTGCGCCGTCAGAAAAGATGCGGGTGATGACCCGGATGTGACGGATAAGGCCCTGATTTATGCTTCTGTGGAGTACATAAAAGACAGCGGTGATCCGGAGAACTGTTACCGGAACGACCGCATCTTTTTAACCGGAGGACAGGGGGTCGGAATCGTGACGAAGCCGGGTCTTGCCTGCCCCGTAGGTTTTTATGCTATTAATCCGGTCCCCAGGAAGATGATTTTTGATGAGGTGGAGGCGGTGGCGCACCTTGCGGGCTGTGAAGGAGGCCTCCTTGTCAGAATCTGGATTCCGGAGGGGGAGCGTCTGGCCTTAAGCACCTTTAATCCAAAGCTGGGAATCGAGGGCGGGATCTCCGTGCTGGGAACCAGCGGGATTGTGGAGCCAATGAGCGAGTCTGCCTTAAAGGCCACCATACAGCTGGAACTCCACATGAAGGCGGTGGAAGGACAGCGGGAAGTGATCTTAACACCCGGTAATTACGGGGAGAATTTTTTGAGGGAGACGTTAAAGCTTTCTCTGTCCCAGGGAGTCCAGTGCAGCAATTTCGTTCGGGAATCCGTATTGATGGCGGCGGACGAGGGGATGGACGGGCTTCTTTTTGTCGGTCACATCGGAAAACTGATTAAGGTGGCCGGCGGCGTCGGCAATACGCATTCAAAATACGGGGACAGACGCATGGAAATTATGTGGGACTGTGCCAGGAGCCATTGCGGAAAACTGTCAGAGAGTGACAGGAGCCGGTTGAAAGAGCAGGTGCTTGACTCCAACACGACGGAGGAAGCGGTCAGGCGGCTTAATGAGGCCGGAATGTTAAAACCGGCGATGGAAACTGCGGTGGAGCGTATCAGGCATTACCTGGAAGTGTGGTCCGAAAGACCGGTCCGCGCCGAGGTGGTGACATTTACAAACGGTTACGGTATCCTTGGAATGACCCGCGGGGCAGTGGCCATGATAGATACGTTCCGCGTCCGGGAGAAAGCAAACGAAATACAGAAAGAACAGGAGAAACGATAATGTCTGGTATTCTATACGGAATCGGAGTCGGTCCGGGAGATCCGGAATTAATGACCATAAAAGCAGTCAGGCGAATACGGGAATGCACAGTGATTGCCATTCCCCACAGATCAAAGGAGCTGTGCACGGCGTACCAGATCGCGTGTCAGGCGGTGCCGGAGATGGAGCAAAAGGAGTGCCTCTATCTTCCCATGCCCATGACAAAGGATAAAAAGGTGTTGGATGAAAGCCACGATCTGGCGGCCGGCGCCGTGATGGAACGGCTGGACAGAGGAGAGGATGTGGGCTTCATAACACTGGGGGATGTGAGCATCTACTCCACCTGCAGCTATCTGCTGGAACGACTGTGGAACCGGGGGTATGAGGCGAGGCTGGAATGCGGAATCCCTTCATTTTCAGCGGCGGCGGCCAGACTTGGCATACCGCTGGTGTCCGGAGCGGAGGAACTGCACGTGATCCCGGCTACGTATCAGGTGAAGGATGCGCTGAAGCTTCCGGGCGTCAAGGTGCTGATGAAAACGGGAAAACAGATGAAGACAGTTAAGGAAGAGATTCGTAAATGCGGTGCCAGCGCCGTCATGGTGGAAAACTGCGGCATGGCCGATGAGCGGGTCTTTGCGTCCTTAGAGGAAATTCCGGATGAGCCGGGATATTATTCGCTGTTGATTGTGAGGTAGAGATGGTACATATCGTAGGAGCGGGGCCGGGAGCACCGGACCTCATTACCGTCCGGGGAAAGGAACTGATTTCCCAGGCGGATACAATTATTTACGCCGGTTCTCTGGTAAATCCGGCGCTGCTGGAGTACAGAAAAGAAGGCTGCCGCGTTCTAAACAGCGCATATATGACGCTTGAGCAGGTAATCGAAGCGATCCGCGAGACCGAGGCAGAGGGAAAGATGACCGTTCGCCTACATACGGGGGATCCCTGTATCTATGGGGCAATCCGGGAACAGATGGATGCAATGGAACGTCTGGGGATTTCCTATGAAGTCTGCCCGGGCGTCAGCTCCTTCTGCGGCGCGGCCGCGGCCTTAAACATGGAATATACGCTTCCGGAGATATCCCAGAGCGTCGTGATCACCAGGATGGCGGGAAGAACTCCGGTTCCGGAGCGGGAATCCGTCGCTTCTTTTGCGGCGCATGGGGCGACCATGGTTCTCTTCTTAAGCTCAGGGCTTCTGACAGAGCTGGCGGAAGAACTGATGCGGGGCGGATACGGGGCGGATACCCCGGCGGCCATCGTCTACCGGGCAACGTGGGAGGATGAAAAGAAGGTTCTGTGCACCGTGGGAACACTGGAGGAACGGGCAGCCGGCGAAAAGATAACGAAGACGGCCCTGATCATTGTGGGAAACGCGGTGAGCCAGAGCGGATATGCCCTCTCGAAGCTGTATGATCCGGGATTTTCTACGGAATACAGGCAGGGGAGTGATTCGGTGGGAGCCGAAGGGCAAAAAGAGGATGAGGTATGAGGCTGTCGCTGATTTGTTTTACAGGAGCAGGGGCACAACTCGGCGCCCGTCTGTTAAAGGAATTAAAGTTCAGCGGTCATGAGTGCCGCGGTTTTGTGCTGGAGAAGTTTTTAAATCCGTTTCATGAGGCAAACGGTCTGGAACCGTTAAAAACCCCGCTCCGGGAATGGACGGGGGAGCAGTTTACGGCACGGGACGGATTGATATTTATCGGGGCTGCAGGGATTGCGGTCAGGGCGATTGCACCGTGGGTGAAGGACAAGAGGACGGATCCTGCCGTTGTGGTGATCGACGATTGCGGCAGGTACTCCATTTCCCTTCTGTCCGGCCATCTGGGAGGGGCCAACGGTCTGGCGGAAGAGACGGCAAAGATTACAGGGGGCATCCCTGTGATTACCACGGCCACGGATCTTCACGGGCGCTTTGCAGTGGATAACTTTGCAAAAGAGCATGGACTCTGGATGTCCGATATGAAGACGGCAAAGGCGGTGTCTGCCGATGTTCTGGCCGGTGAGCCGGTGGGCCTGTTCAGCGATTTCCCGGTTATGGGAAGCCTGCCGGAAGGATTTACCCAGAAGGAAAGCTGCAGGAGGAATGTCTGGATTACGGTGAAGCGTGAGCCGGAGGAGGGCGGTTTCCTGAAGCTGTTTTTGCCGGAAGGCGGGGAAGTGCTGCGGCTGGTTCCGCGGATTGTAATTCTGGGTATCGGCTGTAAGAAGGGGACGGGGAAAGAGCAGATTGAAGCGGCCGTGGGGGAGGCATTGAGCCGGTGGAACATTGAACCGGAGAGTGCCGCCGCCGTGGCCACCATCGACATAAAAAAAGAGGAAGCCGGACTCCTTTCCTATGTCCGGGACCATGGCCTCTCCTTTCACACGTACCCGGCCGGACGGCTGCTGCAGGCGGAGGGAGAATTCTCCCCGTCTTCTTTCGTCAGGGAGATCACAGGCGTGGATAATGTCTGTGAACGGGCCGCAGTAAGCCTGGCGAAGGACTTGGGCGGAGGCAGACTGATGATGAAAAAACAGGCGGGCGGCGGCGTCACGGTGGCGGCCGCAGTCCGGGATTGGAAGGTGAAGCTGTGAATCAGACAGGAAAATTATATGTGGTGGGAATCGGACCGGGTTCCTATGAGCAGATGACGATCAAGGCGGTCCGCGCCCTGGAAGAGAGCCGAGTGGTGGTCGGTTATACGGTGTATGCAGATCTGATGCGGGAGCATTTCCCCGGAAAAGAGTGGATCACCACTCCCATGAGACAGGAGACGGAGCGGTGCCGTATGGCCATTGAAAAGGCAAGATCCGGCCTGACGGTGGCGCTGATCTGCAGCGGGGATGCCGGCGTATACGGGATGAGCGGCCTCATACTGGAGCTGGTGGGAGAAGAGGATTCTCCGGCTGTAGAGGTGATTCCGGGCGTGACTGCGGCGTTAAGCGGCGGAGCCCTGCTCGGCGCGCCTCTGGGCCACGATTTCGCCGTGATCAGTTTAAGTGATTTACTTACGCCGATGGAACTGATTGAAGACAGGCTTTTCCATGCGGCAAAAGCGGATTTTGCGGTGTGTCTCTACAATCCATCCAGCCGGAAGCGGTCGGATTACTTAAAGCGTGCGTGCGAAATAATGCTTACTGTCAGGAAACCGGATACGGTCTGCGGGATTGCGAAAAATATCGGCAGGGAGGGAGAGTCCATGGAAGTGATGACGCTTTCACAATTAAGAGATACCCCCGCCGACATGTTTACCACCGTGTTCATCGGCAATGAGAAGACAAAGGTGATAAACGGAAAGATGGTGACGCCGAGAGGGTACCGGAATGTGTAGGATCCTGATCTTCGGAGGCACCACGGAAGGCCGGCTTCTTGCCGAATACTGCATGCAGCAGGAAATCGCCGTCTGTGTCAGCGTCGTCAGCGGCTACGGGGCGGACTTACTGCCGGAAAGCCGGCTGATTCACGTGATCTCCGGTCGGATGGAGGAGAAAGAGATGGAAGAATTCATGAGCCGGGAGTCCATCCGAACCGTCTTTGACGCGACCCATCCGTATGCCGTGGAGGCAACCGTAAATATAAAGGAAGCCTGTAAGCGTTCCGGAGCCTCTTACGTGAGGGTGGAGAGGGAATCGGCGGCAGAGAATGGCGGAGGCGGCCGTGAAGCATCTGCTTCTCAAACCGTCTATGTGGATTCTGCCTCTGAGGCCGCTCGCTACTTAAAGGACAGAGAGGGAGGGATTCTTGTGACTACGGGAAGCAGGGAACTCGCCGCTTTTACAGCCATCCCGGGATATGAGGACCGGCTTTTTGCGCGGGTTCTTCCATCCGCTGCCGTGATCTGTGCCTGTGAGGAACTTGGCATAAAAGGAAAACATGTGATCGCCATGCAGGGGCCGTTTTCCGAGGAACTGAACCGTGCCATGATGGAGCAGCTCGGAGTCCGTTACCTGGTAACCAAGGAGGCGGGGACGGCAGGAGGATTTCTGGAAAAATTATCTGCGGCTTCTGCACTTTCTGTGACCACGGTTGTGATCGGAAGACCGTCGGAGGATAGAGACGGAGTCTCACTGGAGGAGGCGAAAAAGCTTCTGATGGAAAGCAAGCTTCAGACATGCTCTATGGCAGGAAGCGAAAACACTTCTGCCAAACGGAAAATTTCTCTTATGGGAACGGGAATGGGAGGCAGAGGGCAGATGACGCTTGCAGTTGCAGAAGAACTGAAACGGTGTGACGTTTTATTCGGAGCGAAGCGCATGACGGAAGCAGCTGAAACGCTGGGGGCACCGGCAGACGGAATCCTGCGCATCCCCATTTACGGGAACCGTGAAATTCTGGAATGGCTTGAGAACCATCCGGAGTATCGGAATGCCGGTGTCCTGTATTCCGGTGACACGGGATTTTACAGCGGTGCTTCCGGTATGGCAGCCATGCTTTTGCAGGAACCGTATTGCGATATCTATGATTATTGTATTTATCCCGGCATTTCCTCCGTATCGTACCTGTGTGCGAAAATGGGGCGAAGCTGGGAGCAGGTGAAGCTGATCAGCCTGCACGGGCGGGACTGTGATGTTTCCCTGGAGGTTTCCCAAAATCCGGCCGTATTCACGCTGCTGGGCGGGGTACATACGGTTAAGGAACTGTGTGAACAGCTTTTAAACCATGGCCTTTCCAATGTGAGAATGACTGTGGGAGAGAGGCTGTCATACTCCGATGAGAGGATTGTGGCGGGAACGCCGGAGCAGCTGGCAGCCATGGAATGTTCCAGTCTGGCTGTTGTTATGATGGAACGGGATGAAGGGAGAGAAGGGACCAGATGAGAGACGAGTGGTTTATCAGGGGAGAGGTCCCCATGACAAAGAGCGAGGTCCGCGCCGTCTCGGTGGAGAAGCTGGAGCTTTCGGCTGACTCGGTCCTCTATGATATCGGGGCTGGAACCGGCTCCGTGTCTGTGGAGGCGGCGGCTTTTCTTCCGGAAGGGACGGTTTATGCCATTGAGAAAAAACGGGAGGCCGTGGAACTGCTGAAAAAAAACAGGGAAAAGTTCCGGGCGGAGCGGATACGGATCATAGAGGGCGCGGCTCCGGAGGCTTTAGAGGGACTGGAGGCGCCGACTCATGCATTTCTGGGGGGAACCTCCGGTAAAATGGCAGATATCCTTTCTCTGCTTCTGGAGAAGAACCCGGAAGTCCGGGTGGTGGTAAATGCGATTACCCTGGAATCTGTTTCGAAGGTCTTAGAATGGACTGCCGGCCGCGGCATAGAGGCTGATATCGTTCTGGTGTCAGTTTCACGGGCGAAGGCGGCTGGACGGGTCCATATGATGATGGCTCAGAATCCTGTTTATGTGATTTCCTTTGGAGGCAGACCGGCACAGCTTTGGAATGCGCCGGGGAGAGCAGAAAGAGAGACAAAAAATACGGAATATCCCCGTCTTATGCTTGCCGCGCCGAAAAGCGGAAGCGGGAAGACGATGGTGACCTGCGGACTGCTTGCGGCATGGCAGAAAAGGAAACTGAACTGCCGGGCGTTTAAGTGCGGCCCTGACTACATAGATCCCATGTTTCACAAGTATGTGCTGGGAATCGACGGCGGAAATTTAGATACCTTTTTTCTGTCTGAGGAAGCGGTGCGAAATCAGTTTAAAGAGCTTGCAGCCGGTGCGGATCTTTCGGTGGTGGAAGGTGTTATGGGGTATTACGACGGAGTTGGAGGAAACGATACGTGGGCCAGCTCCTACGATACAGCCCGTACCATCGACACACCCGTAGTGCTGATCCTGGACGGCAGGGGAGCGTCACTTTCCCTGGCAGCGGAGATAAAAGGATTCCTGGAATATAAAAAAGACAGCCGCATACAGGGCGTTATTCTAAACCGGGTATCCCGTGTTATGGCGGAGCGCCTTGTGCCGGAGATCGAAAAAATGGGAATTGCCGTATATGGGTGTCTGCCGGAATGCGATGCGGCGAAAGTCACCAGCCGCCATCTCGGACTGGTGATTCCGGAGGAGTCGAAGGCATTGCGGGAGAGCCTCGGCAGACTGGCATGTGAGATTGAGAAGAATGTGGACGTGGAAGGACTTTTCCGGCTGGCATGCGGGGCAGGAACGCTGCAGGACGACGGTTACAGGGCATCAGGCGGCACCGGGCATGAACCCGATGGCAAAACGGCAGACAGAAAACCAGAGAAGCATGACCGTGTGCCCGCCGGCCCGGATCGTGTCCGGATCGGCATCGCCAGGGATGAGGCCTTCTGTTTCTATTATCAGGAGAATTTAAAGCTTTTTGAGAGTCTGGGCGCAGAATTTGCAGAATTTGATCCCATGAGGGATGAGCATCTTCCACCGGGGATTGCGGGACTGATGTTTGGAGGCGGCTATCCGGAACTCTATGCCGGAGAATTGTCTGCCAACCGCCCGATTTTACAGGAAATAAGGAATGCGGCGGCCGGCGGGATGCCGATTCTTGCAGAATGCGGGGGCTTTCTCTATCTTCATGAGGAACTGGAGACGAAAGAGGGGGAGGTCTTTCCCATGGCGGGAGTCATCTCCGGCCGGGCATATCCAACTGGAAAGCTGTCCAGATTCGGATATATCGAGCTTGTCCCATATGGGGACACCCCGCTTTTGAAAGAGGGAGAGCGGATCCGCGGCCATGAATTTCACTACTGGGACAGCACGGCATGCGGAACCGATATGAAGGCAGTGAAGCCGGGGGGAAAGAGAAGCTGGGACTGCATCCATGCAAACGGCGGTTTCCTGGCCGGTTTTCCTCACCTTTATTACCCGTCAAATCCGTCTGCCGCAGAGCGGTGGCTGGAGCTATGCAGGAAAGGAACTGAGTGATGACAGAAGAATTGAACATACGGCAGGGCGTTTTAAAGGACATTCCGGAACTGGTCCGGTTATACGAGGAGACGGTAGAACACTTAGAGAGCCATGTCAACTATCCGGGCTGGAAAAAAGGCGTCTATCCGGGAGAGGCTGCGGCCGAAGAGGGCGTAAAAACCGGTACACTCTATGTGGCAGAGGCCGGAGGCCGGATCATCGGTTCCATCATTTTAAATGAAAAACAGGAAGCGGCATACAGCGAGGCCTCCTGGAGCGTGGATGCGGCTCCCGGGGAAGTGATGGTGATCCATACCTTTCTTGTCCATCCGGATTTTCGCAGATCCGGCGCGGGAAAACTGCTGATGGATTTTGCGGAGGTGCAGGCACTAAAGGAAGGAAAGAAGACGATCCGCCTTGATGTATACGAGAAGAACGAACCTGCAGTCAGGCTCTATGAACGGCAGGGCTACCACTATACTGCAACTGTGGATCTTGGACTGGGATCCAGGGGCCTTCCCTGGTTTAAGCTGTATGAGAAAACGGCGGGAGAGTGCTTATACGGCCTGTTATCACGGATTTCTCCGCTTTCCTCCGAGGCGATGGAGCTTGCCGCACTTACCTGGAGCCATGTGGCGAAGCCGCTGTTCAGTCTGGGGATACTGGAAGAGGATGTGATAAAGATCGCCGGAATTTCAAGCAGTCCCAGCGTCGATATTGGAAAACGGGCTCTGATCATCATGTGCGGCGACAACGGTATTGTGGAAGAGGGGGTGACCCAGACCGGTCAGGAAGTCACTGCCGTGGTAACTGAAAATATGACGGATGGAAACAGCAGCGTCTGCCTTATGGCCGAGAGGGCGGGAGTGGATGTGTTTCCGGTGGACATCGGAGTCTGCAGAGAGCTGCGTTCCGGTACCAGGAATCCGCTGATACGAAAAAAGCTGGCTTATGGAACAAAGAATTTCCGAAAGGAACCGGCCATGAGCCGGGAAACGGCGGTCTCGGCCATCGCAGCAGGACTCTGCATGGCCGGGGAACTGAAGGAAAAAGGATACCGCCTGATCGCAACCGGAGAGATGGGGATCGGCAATACCACGACGAGCAGCGCCGTGGCAGCCATGCTGCTGGGGCGTGATCCTGCTGAAATGACCGGACGGGGAGCGGGGCTGTCGGATGAGGGCCTGAGGAAAAAAGTGTCTGTCATCCGGGAAGCCGTGAAACGGTATGAAGCACAATGCCGTGATGCCATCGATGTGATTGCCTGCGTGGGCGGCCTGGATCTCGCTGGCCTTACCGGCGTCTTTTTAGGGGGTGCCGTGTACCGGATTCCTGTTCTGATCGACGGATTTATCTCGGGAACCGCGGCGCTTGCCGCCGCAAAGCTGGCGCCATCCGCCTGTGATTATATGCTGGCTACCCATGTTTCGGCGGAACCGGCGGGAAAAATGATTTTAGAGGAACTCGGATTAAAACCGTTTGTAGCGGCAGGGATGTGCCTGGGAGAGGGAACGGGGGCGGTAGCATCGATCCCGCTTCTCGACATGGCGCTGGAGGTTTATACGAAAATGAGCACATTTCAGGATATCCGGATTGAGGAGTACAAGCAATGGTAACCCTGGTAACAGGGGGAAGCGGCAGCGGCAAATCAGCCTTTGCCGAGCAGGAGATCGTGAAGCTTGGAACTCGGAGACGGATTTACATTGCGACCATGAAGCCCTGGGATGAAGAATGCCGCCGCCGGATCGAACGCCACCGTGTGATGCGGGCGGACAAACAGTTTGAGACCATAGAGTGTTACCGCGGTTTAGACAGGCTGGAACTGCCTGCCGCAGGAAAAGAGGGGGAGGCAGGAAATGCCGTTCTCTTAGAATGCCTATCCAATCTGGTTTCCAATGAACTGTTTGGAACCGGAGACGATGACTGTCCGGACCGTCTCTCCTCCCAATACGGTTCTGCGACAGCGGATCTGGTGGTAGGCGGAATCATGAGGCTGATGAGACAGGCGGACGATCTCGTAATCGTGACGAACGAGGTGTTTTCTGCCGGTGATTACCGCAGAAATCCAATCGGTGAGAACCGGCATGAAGGAGAAAACCGGTATGAGGGCGGAAAATGTCCGGAGTCAGGGGATTTCAGCGGCTGGGATGAGTCCACAGCACTCTACTTAAAGGTTCTGGGAGAAGTAAACTGCCGCCTGGGAGCCGCTGCAGACCGCGTGACAGAGGTGACAGCCGGAATTCCCGTGATTATTAAATAATCATGTCATACAGCTGTCGTGTTTACCATGCTATACTAAAGCATGTTTGAATAAAGGAGGAAGCAGTATGACAGCATTTGATTATAAAAAAGAGTACAGGGCACTCTATCTTCCGAAAGATACACCTTCGGTCATAGATGTCCCGCCGATGCAGTATGCGGCAGTGAGAGGCTGTGGGAATCCCAATGAGGAAGGCGGCGAGTATGGGAGAGCGATTGCAGTTCTGTACGGGATATCCTATACGATTAAGATGAGCTATAAAGGGAGCCGGAAGATTGACGGTTTCTTCGAGTACGTCGTTCCTCCCCTGGAAGGGTTTTGGTGGATGGAAGGCGGTGCACCGGGCGTTGATTACAGGAATAAGTCCGGATTTAACTGGATCTCCATCATAAGAGTGCCGGATTTCGTCACGGAAGAGGTGTTTTCCTGGGCGAAGGAGGAGGCGCAGCGTAAGAAGGGGATCGATATGGGACCGGCAGAACTGATCACGGTTTCAGAAGGCCGGTGCGTCCAGTGCCTTCATATCGGAAGCTTCGACGAGGAACCGGCAACCGTTGCGAAGATGGACCGCTATCTGGAAGAACACGGTTATGTGAACGATTTCTCCGAGACCCGGCGTCACCATGAGATATACTTAAGTGACCCGAGGAAGGTTCCACGGGAGCGTATGAAGACGGTAATCAGGCATCCGGTGAGCCAGAACAGCATAAACGATTAAGGGAGCGAATAAGATGATAGTCATGGTGTGTATCGATGATCATAACGGCATGATGTTCAATCATCGCCGCCAGAGCAGAGACCGTGCGGTGATTGAACGGGTGCTTCGATGTGCAGAGAGCAGCAGACTCTGGATGAGTGAGTATTCTTACCGGCTGTTTCCGGGGGAGAGCCGGGATCAGCTGGCGGTCGGACCGGATTTTCTGGAAAGGGCAGGACGCGGGGAGTACTGTTTTGTGGAGGACAGGGATATTCTGCCCTATGAAGCAGAGCTTGAAGCGATCGTTCTGTTTCGATGGAACCGCAGTTATCCTGCAGATTTTTATTTCCCTGTGGAAATCCTGTCTCGCGGGTGGAGTATGACAGAATCCGAGGAATTTGAGGGAAGCTCCCACGAAAAAATAATAAAAGAAGTGTATAAAAGATGAAGAGAATAAGGACTTATATTGCAGTTTTATTGATGGCGGCACTGTTTCTTTCCGGGTGTGCGCCGGCGCCTGTTCAGACGGACGGAAGCGGTTATACAGCCGGAGTTTTGGCGAATGAGACAGAGCTTGTGGGAAGCACGGGGCCAAAGCAGTTTTCAGTATCGGATATTCCTGTCTTTTCGGGTGCGGCGTATGCTGCAGTAAACGGTAATATCCCTTACTTCGAACAGTCGGATTATTCCACGGAATCATTTGAGACTTACAGTGATTTAGACAGCCTTGGAAGATGTGGTACGGCTTTTGCCAATGTTGGCACAGACTTAATGCCGACAGAAAAACGCGGTTCCATCGGGCAGGTAAAGCCCTCAGGCTGGCAGACTGTGAAATACGATTTCGTAGATGGGAAGTATCTCTATAACCGGTGCCATTTAATCGGCTTTCAGCTGACCGGGGAGAATGCCAATGAAAGGAATCTGATCACGGGAACCCGGTATATGAATGTGGATGGCATGCTGCCGTTTGAGAATATGGTAGCCGACTATGTCAAGGAGACGAAAAATCATGTCCTGTACCGTGTAACCCCTGTTTTTGAAGGGGATAATCTGGTTGCAGACGGCGTCCTGATGGAGGCGGAATCCGTTGAGGACGAGGGCGATGGAATCTTATTCTGTGTATTTGTCTATAATGTCCAGCCGGGAGTTGCCATAGACTATGCGACCGGAGACAGCAGCCTGTCAGAGGACAGTAATACAGATTATCATGCCGATGCTGCCGGGCAGCAGGAGAATACTTATATTTTCAATACCAATACTCATAAATTTCACGATCCTTCCTGTTCCAGTGTTTCTCAGATGAATGAATCAAGCAAACAAAGCTTCACCGGAAGCCGGGAAGAGGCGATCGCACAGGGCTATGAGCCTTGCGGACGGTGTAAACCTTAATAAACAAATGCTGTGCCGTTGTATGATGATAACCGGATGGCAGGAACATGAGTTTGAACATAAAACATGAAAAATTCTATAGACTTTATACGCTTGAATATGGTATAATATACATGAATACATGTTAACGGAAACCGATAATTGGATTGGCAAAGTACGATTCAGTTTACTCATATGGAGGTGTGCATATGACAGACAGCGAAAAACTTGATTTGCTCCTGCTCAAAATGGAGGGGTTTGCGACAAAAGATGATTTGAAATCCTTTGCGACAAAAGATGATCTGAAGTCGTTTGCGACAAAAGATGATCTGAAGTCGTTTGCGACAAAAGACGATTTGAAGCCCTTTGCAACAAAAGACGATTTGAAGTCCTTCGCAACAAAAGACGATTTGAAGTCCTTTGCAACAAAAGACGATTTGAAGCCCTTTGCGACAAAAGACGATTTAAAGTCGTTTGCAACAAAAGACGATTTGAAGTCCTTTGTAACAAACGATAGCCTGAGGCACGAAATGAATTTGATCTTATCAGAAATAGATTCCACAGAGCAGAGGCTTAACCGCAGATTTGAAGAGGTCGATAAAAAAATACTGGATCTGCGTAATTATGTGACATCCATGCGATACAGCAGTGAGGCTGTGGAAATTCTTATGAAACGGCAGGATAATGTAGAGCAGAGATTACAAAAAGTGGAAAGAAAGGTCTTATATTCATAAGCTGACCGTTCCTTCGAGGCTAATTTTGTAAAAGGCAGAAAAACAATTGAAAATATTGCCAGGCCGTGATATGCTGTTACTGTATCCTGACGCTGAAAACATGTTTTGAGGTGAAAGGTTCGGCTTGAGATTAAGAAAGATAACATGGAGTGCAGAGAGCATTCTGTTCTTGCCGTACCTTTTTGGGGTACGGCATTTTTATTTTAACAAAACAGGCGAGAATTCCCCCGCCTCTGCAGGGGGAGGAATGAGACGCCAGGAACAAGCTTAACGGCAGTGGCGGGCGGAGAGAAACCGGTATCCCCCACTGACATGAAGTATTATAAAATCCCGGAGGTGTTACGATGGAAACAAGAATCGCAGTAGTGGGAATTGTGGTGGAAGAGGAGGAATCCGTGGAAGAACTCAATGAAATTCTCCATGAATACCGCCAGTATATCATCGGTCGGATGGGAATTCCCTACCATGAAAAGAAGATCAGCATTATCAGCATTGCAGTGGATGCGCCCCAGAGTATTATATCGGCCCTTTCCGGTAAGGTCGGAAAGCTGAAAGGAGTCAGCTCAAAAACTGCTTATTCAGGAGTAAAGTCATGATTAGGAGTAAAGTCATGAGTGAGACCGCGGGAAAGATCATGGACCCGGCCGTACGTCTGGCGGAGCATCACGATCTGCCGGATGAGGAGTTATACACTTTGATCACGGAGCGTGACGAAGCGACGGCACAGTTTTTGAAACAGGAAGCAAGGGCGCTGTGTGAGCGGATGTATGGACGCGTCGTTTACATTCGCGGACTGATCGAATTTACGAATTACTGCAAAAATGACTGCTACTACTGCGGGATCAGGAGAAGTAACCGGGAGGCGGAGCGCTACCGGCTGACAGAGAAAGAGATTCTGTCCTGCTGTGAAGCCGGTTATGGCCTGGGGTTTCGGACGTTTGTGCTCCAGGGAGGTGAAGATCCCTACTTTACGGACGAGCGTCTCTGTACCATAGTATCGTCAATCCGTCAGCGGTTTCCGGACTGTGCGATTACCCTGTCGGCAGGGGAGCGAAGCTTCGAAAGCTACCAGCGTCTCTATGACGCAGGCGCAGACCGTTACCTGCTCCGACATGAAACCGCTGATCGCTGCCATTACGGAAAGCTTCACCCGGAGTCTATGAGCTTTGATCATCGGATGGCAGCACTTAGGGATTTGAAGGAGATCGGCTATCAAACCGGATGCGGCTTTATGGTTGGGTCACCATACCAGACGGCGGCCATGATGGTTAAGGATCTGCGGTTTATGAAGGAGTTCGGTCCCCACATGATCGGGATCGGTCCGTTTCTCTCTCATAAGGACACTCCGTTTCGCGACAGGAAAAATGGGACTGCAGAACTTACACTGTATTTACTGTCCATCATCCGTCTGATGATGCCGAAGGTGCTGCTACCGGCCACCACGGCGCTGGGGACCGTGACAGAGGGCGGCAGGGAAGCCGGAATCTTAAGCGGGGCCAATGTGGTTATGCCGAATCTGTCCCCGGCAGGCGTCCGCAAAAAGTATATGCTCTACGACAACAAGCTGTCCTCCGGCTCCGAGGCTGCGGAGAGCCTGAATCTTTTAAGGGAATCCTTAAGTAAAATTGGTTATGGGATTGCCGTCTCACGAGGCGACAGTCTTGTAATATAAAAATTATGAACTGACGGAAAAGCACTCGCTGACCCGGAAGAAAGGAAGGAATCATGTATAATCCAGAATCATTAAAAGCGGAGGAATTTATCTCACACGAGGAGATCCTCGAGACACTTGACTATGCGGAAAAAAACAAAGAAAACAGGGAACTGATCGACTCGATCATCGAAAAGGCAAGGCAGTTAAAGGGATTGAGCCACAGGGAGGCCTCCGTGCTGCTGGCCTGCGAGATGCCGGATAAAATTGAGGAAATGTATGGCCTGGCGGAAGAAATCAAGAAGAAATTCTATGGAAACCGTATTGTCATGTTTGCCCCTCTCTACTTATCCAACTACTGTATCAATGGCTGTACCTACTGTCCGTACCACGGAAAGAACAAACACATCGCCCGCAAAAAACTGACGCAGGAGGAAGTGGCAAAGGAAGTGATTGCTCTTCAGGACATGGGCCATAAACGTCTGGCTATTGAGGCGGGGGAAGATCCGGTGAGGAATCCCATCGAATACATACTGGAATGTATTGATACCATTTATTCCATAAAGCATAAAAATGGAGCCATTCGCCGTGTGAATGTCAATATCGCCGCCACCTCGGTTGAGAACTACAGGAAGCTGAAGGACGCGGGAATCGGCACCTATATTCTGTTTCAGGAGACGTATCACAAGGAGAGCTATGAAGTGCTCCATCCGACGGGACCGAAGCACGATTACGCCTACCATACCGAGGCGATGGACCGGGCCATGGAGGGCGGAATCGATGATGTGGGCCTTGGGGTACTGTTTGGACTGGAACTCTACAAATATGAATTCGCCGGTCTTCTGATGCATGCCGAGCACTTGGAGGCGGTTCACGGCGTGGGACCTCACACCATCAGCGTTCCGCGTATCAAGCATGCCGACGACATCGATCCCAGCGCATTTGACAACAGCATTAGCGACGACATCTTTGCAAAGCTCTGCGCACTGATCCGTCTTGCCGTGCCATATACGGGAATGATTATATCCACGAGGGAGAGCCAGGAGGTGAGAGAAAAAGTGATCCGCCTCGGCGTATCCCAGATCAGCGGCGCATCCAGAACGAGTGTGGGCGGTTATCAGGAAGAGATTCGTCCGACCGATACGGAGCAGTTTGATGTTTCGGATCAGAGGAGTCTCGACGAGGTGGTCCGCTGGCTGATGGAGATGGGATACATTCCGTCCTTCTGTACCGCCTGCTATCGGGAAGGCAGGACCGGAGACCGTTTCATGAGCCTCTGTAAGAGCGGACAGATCCAGAACTGCTGTCATCCCAACGCACTAATGACATTAAAAGAATTTCTGATGGATTACGCTTCTGAGGATACGAAGGCCATTGGAGAAAAACTCATCGAAGCGGAGCTGGCCAATATACCGAAGGATAAGGTGCGGGAGATCTGTAAGGATCATCTGGATCAGATTGAACAGGGAATCCGTGACTTCCGGTTCTGATAAGGTGCGGTCCGCCGGAACGGCAAATTTGGAAGAACTGTGGGGTGAAGAATGATGGGACTTAATGATACACCGGGTGGAGAGCGCCTCCACATCGGCTTTTTTGGCCGCCGCAATGCGGGAAAATCCAGTATTGTAAACGCGGTCACGGGCCAGGAACTGTCAGTGGTCTCTGATATTAAGGGGACAACCACGGACCCGGTCTATAAATCCATGGAGCTGCTGCCGATGGGCCCTGTGGTGATTATCGATACTCCGGGCTTTGACGATGAGGGCGCTCTCGGAGAGCTGCGTGTGAAAAAGACCAGGGAGATTTTAAACCGGGCGGACTGTGCGGTGCTGGTGGTCGATTCTCTTCAGGGAAAGACGAAGGCCGATGAAGAGCTGCTCTCCCTGTTTAAGGAAAAAGAGATTCCTTTTCTGATTGCCTATAATAAGTGGGATTTGCTGGAGAAGAACGAGTCTCACGGGGGGCAATGCACGGCAGAAGAACTGACAGAAGAGAACGGTATCACGGTCAGCGCCGAAACCAGCTACCACATACAGGAGTTAAAGGAAAAGATCGCCGGCCTTGTAAAGGAGAAGGAACATGGCTGCCGCCTGGTCGGTGATTTCTTAAAACCACTGGATCTTGTGGTTTTAGTGGTCCCTATAGATAAAGCGGCGCCAAAGGGGCGGCTGATTCTGCCCCAGCAGCAGGCCATCCGGGATATTCTGGAGGCGGGCGCCCTGTCCGTCGCAGTGCGCGACACGGAGCTTTCGGCCGCGCTTAAGAAACTGGGCCGGGATCCGGATCTGGTCATAACGGACAGCCAGTCGTTTTCTGAAGTGGCTGCGGTGGTGCCGGATCATGTGCTGCTCACTTCATTTTCCGTTCTGATGGCCAGATACAAAGGCTTTCTGGAGACGGCGGCAAGCGGAGTGAAGGCCGTGGACCGGCTGCAGGATGGGGACCGGGTTCTCATATCGGAGGGTTGCACCCATCACAGGCAGTGCAATGATATCGGTACGGTAAAAATTCCGGCCTGGATTAAGAACTATACAGGTAAGAATGTGATCATTGAAACTTCCTCCGGGCGAAGCTTTCCGGAAGATCTGTCCGGTTACCGTCTGGTGATTCACTGCGGCGGATGCATGCTCAATGAAAGAGAAGTCAGATACCGCATGAAATGTGCGGGAGATGCAGGCGTTCCCTTTACAAATTACGGTATGGTCATCGCACAGATGAAGGGCATCCTGGAGCGGAGTCTGGAAATTTTCCAAAAGGCACGGTGATTGTTTCGGGGAAAAGCATGTCCGGTTATGAATAAAAACTGAGCAGGAACGTTAACGGGATCGCCGTTAGCTTTCCTGCTTTTTGATATCACGGAAATAAATGGAAAAAAATACCATAAATGGAGTTTTAGGACTACTCAGCGTGAGTTCCAAATACTGATTATTTCATGTAAAATAATAAAAGAAGTATTTTACATCAGGAAGGATTTATTTTACATGAACGATAACAGAAGTAAAAATCAGCCGCGAGTACGGAATTTTCCATTAGAACAGACCGAAGAGAAGGGCCCGGGACGCGCTGCGAAGGGCGGACGAAACAAAGAGGAGCTGCTGCGCGAAATGGGAAACCGCTTAAGGCAGATCAGACTGGAAAAAAACTGGACTCAGGATAAGATGGCGGAATGTCTCGGTATTACGAAAGCGTTCTATGGAAAAATTGAGCGGGGAGAGAGCAGTATTGCCCTGGAAAAACTGGCTCTGTTGAATGAGACCATGGATATTGACTTAAATTATCTGATAACAGGTGAGACAATTCCTGTACTTCCGATTAATTTCCAGGACGTTCCCCGCGAGAAGCGGTACAGCATGGAACAGCTGATCAAGTACGCTGTCAGCCTGGCTTCATCGAAGGAGGAGTGAGGGAGAACAGACCATTTGCCGGAGACGATGAAGACCATCTGGCGGTCCCCTCTTAAATTTTGTAAGGAGGCAGCTAAAAAAATTACAGATAATTTACTAAAAAAGTTTATTTACTAAAAAATTTGAATACTTAAAATTAATGGATTGACAAGAAACGACATTATTGTTATACTAATCCCAACAAATGCAAAGAAGCAGAAAATGGAGTTCATTTTCTGCATTTTTTGTAAATATTTGCTTTAGTGAACTAAAGTGACGGTCATAGGAGGATTAGTTATGAGAAAACGTAGAAGTGTACTTGCAGCAATATTACTGTCAGCGATGGCTCTTACAACCGCATGCAGCGGAGGCGGCGGTACGACAGAGACGAACGGGGGCGGAACCGTTCAGGCTGAAGCGGGATCGGAAGCGGGAAATACGGGGGAAGAAACCGTGGTGCAGATTGGCCAGACCTCTGAGGTAGCCAACTTAAACCCGACGATTCAGCCGAGAACACCGGACAGCAATGTTCAGTGTATGATCTTCGATTATCTGGTAATTCCGGATGAAGAACTGAACTATGTAGGGGCTCTGGCGGAAGGCTGGGATGTGTCGGACGACGGCAGGACGTACACCTTCCATTTGAGAGACGGCGTCAAATGGCATGACGGAGAACCGTTTACTTCTGCGGACGTTGCATTTACACTGACATCCTTAGCGGCACCGACCTACAAGGGCGGCGCGGACAGCCGTATCGTCTCCATCGTCGGCGCCAAGGCGTACCAGGAGGGAAGCGCGGACAGCGTCTCCGGCATTACGACACCGGATGACAAGACGGTTGTTGTGGAACTGGAAGAGGCGAACGCCGCATTTATCGGAAACATGTATACGTGTATTCTGCCGAAGCACATTCTGGGAGATGTGGATCCGGGCACATGGGATACCGACGATTTTAACCGTCACCCGATCGGAACCGGCAAGTATAAATTCGTTGAGTGGAAATCCGGCCAATACATTGAACTGGAGAAGAACGAGGACTACTTCGGTGCAAAGCCAAGCATTGACCGTGTCTATGTGAAGTTTGGTGATGAGACTACACTGACGGCGTCCCTGATCAATGGCGAGCTGGATGTACTGTACGGCTTAAGCGCTTCAGAGATCGAGACCGTAGAGGCGATGGGCGGAGTCAGAGTGGAAACGTATGATATGTTAAGCGTATATTATATCGGCTTAAACCAGTTAAATGAAGATTTAAGCGATTTAAAGGTACGCCAGGCCCTGGCTTACGGTATTGACAAAGCCAAGATTGTAGCGACCGTCTATGGGGAGAGCGGCTACGTTCAGGACAGCATCTTCCCGAGCAATCACTGGACCTACAGCGACGATGTGACAAAGTATCCGTATGATCCGGCAAAAGCAAAATCCCTTTTGGAAGAGGCCGGATACACCATGAACGCATCAACCGGATTTTACGAGAAGAATGGAAAAACACTTCATCTGACCTATGATCTTGTAACCAGCACGGACGGCAATTCCGTTGCGCAGCTGATCCAGCAGCAGTGGAAGGAAATCGGCGTGGAGATGGAGATCATCGAGCAGGATTTTTCCACACTGGCTTATACGAAGCTGTTCCCATCTGATGACAGCGGCAGCCCGCGCCGTGTAACGGCAGACGATTTTGCCTGCTACACCTTAGGCTTCGGCATGGAGGCCGATCCGGACGAGTATAGAATGTACTTAACCACAGCTGATGCGCCAGGTACCTGGAACTTCGTTACATACAGCAATCCTGAGGTTGATCAATTATTCGAAAAGCAGCTCTACAGCACAAAGCCTGAGGAGCGAGCAGAATGCTACCATGAGATCGGCAAGCTGATTTCCGAAGATGTGCCGTGGATTCCGTTATACGGTAAGAAGAGCCTTGCAGGAGTCAGCGAGAAGGTACAGAACTTTGCAGCAGATTTCCGTGGAATTACCTTCCAGATCGAAAAATGGAGCGTGGCTCAATAAAGTCTAAAATCCCGCTGCCTGCGGAACTAAATGAATGAGGTGAAATGGCCCAAAGCATATTGTTTTGGGCCATTTCACCAATGGAGAGGCAAATGAAATACGATTATACAGAAGTTTTAAAGGATCTGGTCAGAATCGATACCACAAATCCACCGGGAAATGAAAAAATGGCGCTTGATTACATTCAGCAGATTCTTGAACAGGAAGGGATCAATTCGAAGATTTACGAGAGTGCTCCCGGCAGGGGAAATCTCCTGGCCTGCCTTCCGGCTTCCTTCCATATGGATGAGGGCGCCGGACCTGACCGGGATTCGGCTGAGGATGAAGCGGCGGACCGGCCGCTGATTCTTATGAGCCATATTGACGTGGTTCTGGCCAAGGAGTCCCAGTGGAAGCATCCGCCCTTTGCCGCGGTGGAGGAGGACGGTTATATCTACGGACGCGGCACCGTGGATACGAAGCAGCTGACGGTCATGGAACTGGCGGCTTTTCTGGCGCTGGCGGAAAATGGAGAATACAGGAAACGGGATGTCTTCCTTCTGGTGACCTGTGATGAGGAGAGCGGCAGCGCCTGCGGGCTTTCCGCATTTCTGGAGGAAACCATCCCGGCAGGAAGCTGTCCCATCACAGGAAGAGAGCTCTTTGAAAACAGTGAGGTAATCAGCGAAGGCGGAGGCTTCCCGATTCTGGTGGGAGATACGGCTTTTTACTTATGTGAGTCGGGGCAGAAGGGATGCGGCACCGTGGAATTTACGGTGGCGGCCAGACTGGCAAAAGGGCCGTTCTTCGGAAGCGGAGATGGGATGGTAAGAGCCATGAAGCTGGTGGCCGATATCGGGTCCATGGAACTGGAGCAGAGGAAGCTGCCTACGGTCGCGCACTTTGAACAACGGCTTTCCCAATGCGTGGACGGCGGCAGTCACGGTGAACCGGATGCAGGGCAGGACGCCGCTCGTCTCGGAGAGGTACTTTCCCCGGTTATGAACAATATTTTAACGGCCATGAACCGGAATACCATGACCGTAACCATGATACAGGGGAAAAACAGCAGCGAGGTGAAGGTGATCTGCGATGTGCGGCTTCTGCCAGGTTACGGAACCGAATATCTGAAAGAACTTACGGACAGTCTGGCGGAAAAATGGGATGCGGACTGCCGGATTTTATCCTTCAGCGAGGGCTATGAAAGCCAGCCGGAAGGCGGGCTGATCGGCTGCCTGGAGGAAGCGACAAGGATGGAGCTGGGAGAAGCCGGGAAACGGGCGGAGCTGCTTCCGTTCATTTCCATGGGATCCAGCGACGGCCGTTTCCTGGTGCCCATGAAGGCGAAGGTATACGGCTACAGTCCGGTGCTTCCCTGGGATATGACCTTTGATCAGGCCGTTTCCATGGTTCACGGCGTCGATGAAAAGATTCATCGGGAATCGGTGCTGTTTGGATGCCGGGTTCTTGAACGTGCAGTCCGTCAGGCAGTCTGCGGCAGTCACGGTGAATGAATAATTGTAAAAAAGGAAGAAGGGGAACATTATGGTAGACAGAAAAAATGTAGCGGTTGAGAAGATGGACCGTGCAGTCCAGATTTTAAAAGAAAATCAGATCGATATGTGGATGTTTTATTCCAGGCAGAATCAGGATCCGTCGCTGGAACTGATGTTCAATACCGATACGAAGAATGAGGTCCTGTTTGTGCTGACAGCGGATGGAGACCGGATGGCATTTGCGGAAGCGTCCGATGCGGCGGTTTATGAAGCCTCCGGGATCTTTACCTGTGTGAAGACGGTGACGCCGGACACCATTATGAAGGAATTTACAGCAGTATGTGACGAAAAGAAGCCAAACCGGATTGCGGTCAACGACTCCACCGAGGATTCCCGCTGTGACGGTCTTGGGCTGGGGCTCTATAAAAAAGTATGCGGCGCGCTGGGGGAGGACCGCATGAAGGCGTTAAAGACCGGAAGCTACCGGATGCTGGAAGAACTCCGCGCGGTAAAGACTCCCAGCGAGGTTGCCATTATGGAGGAGTGCAGCCGTTTGACGACCGATATATACGACGCACTTTTTGAACGTCTCCATGTAGGACTCAGTGAAATCGATGTGGGAGAGATCATGATGGAAGAGTGTGCGAAGCGGAACGTAGTCACCGCTTTCGGAAATCCGCCGGAATATCCGCTGGTTCTTCTCGTCAAGGGCGGCATGTCCCACAGGAAGCCGAACGCGAAGAATATCTGCATGCCGGGTGATATGCTGGTGATCGACTTCAGCATCCGATTTAACGGCTATACCTCCGATATTGCGCGCACCATGTACTTCTTAAAACCGGGCGAGGAGCATGCTCCGAAGGAGGTCACCGACTGTGCAAACGGGGCCATCCGCGCTGTCGGTGAGGTCATGAAGGTGATCAAACCGGGCATGAAGGGCTACGAGGTGGACGCGGTTGGAAGACAGTCCATTCTGGACAGCGGTTATCCCAATATTCCTCATTCCGTAGGCCATCAGGTGGGGTTAGAAGTGCACGACGGCGGAACGACCCTCGGGCCAAACAAGGCCAAGGTCAGCTGCCAGGGCGTTTTAAGAAAGAATGAGATCTACGCGCTGGAACCGACCGTACTTCAGCCGGATGGACTTCCCTGCGCGATCATCGAGGATGATGTAATCCTGACCGATGACGGATGCAGGCTCATCAGCAAACGCCAGACTGCATTAATCGAGATTCCGTACAGAGAGGCTTAATTCATGGATAATGTGAAAGAGACACTGATTCATCTCATTTCTATTCCCTCGGTAACCGCTTCTCCCTCCGAGAAGGAAGCCATCATGTACCTCGAAGAGATCTTAAAGGAAGAGGGAATTGAGACAGAGCGGATTTATAAGGATCCGGAACGCTTAAATCTTCTCGCTCATTTACCGGCCGAGAAGCCGGAAAAGGAGCCACTTGTGCTGATATCCCATGTCGATGTGGTGGATGGTGATGCTGACAAATGGAACTGGCCGGTGTTCGGCGGAGTGGAAGACGGAGGCAGGATCTATGGCAGGGGAACGCTGGATACGAAGCATTTGACCGTGATGGAGCTGAACGCGTTTCTGAACCTGAAACGGTCGGGGCGGAAGCTGAAGCGCGACGTCTATTTCCTGGCAACCATCGATGAGGAAGCGGGAAGTACATTCGGCATGGAGTACGTAAAAGAGGCAAAACCGGACCTGTTTGTGCATGCCGCGGTCATCAACGAAGGCGGCGGTTTTCCCCTTCGGATTAACGGAAAAGACTATATGATGGTGACGGTGGGAGAAAAGGCCGTGTGCAAGGTAAAGCTTTCGGCTTCGGGACGCGGCGGCCACGCCAGCGCGCCCGGCGGCGATCAGGCCATTTTAAAGCTTGCCGCCGTGCTGGAGGAAGTCTTTGGCGCGGAGGAGGAGCTGGACTTTGGAAGCCACGCGACACAGGAGACCATGGCGCGGATTCTGGGAAGCCGTGACTGCGACAACCCGGTGGCAGCCGACATTTTCGGGTATTCTGGCCAGAATACCATCGGGCTCCGGGATTACCGGATTGGAGACCGGAGCAATGTGATTCCGGCTGCGGTGGAAGTGGTTCTGGAATTTAAAGTCCTTCCGGGAACCCGGGTAGAGGAGATTGAAGCGTTTATAAGACGCCACGTAACGGATGGGGTACAGTATGAAATCATGAGCTTTGAGAGAGGCTTCGAAAGCAATTTCGACAACTCTGCTCTAAAAAGCGTGATCGAGGACTTAAAGACTATCAGCAGTGAGGAAGGGTTCTCCTGTGAGGTCCTTCCCATGCTTGCGCTGGGGCGCACGGATGGCCGCTTTTTCGGTTCGGAAGGAAGTATGGTTTATGGCTGCTCCCCTCTTCTGCTGGACGACTCCTTTGACGTAGTGCTGCCGAAGGTTCATGGAAATGATGAAAGCATATCCACGGAATCCTATCTCTTTGGCTGCAGGGTGCTGGACCGTTTCATTGAGAAAAACTGTTTGTAAGCCGTGAAAGAGCGGCCTGCTATTACATAAAATGGAGGTAAAAATGAAGAACTTTGAATTTCATAATCGTGTGATCCATGATGTGACTGAAAAACTGAAAGAACTGGACATTGACTTGTATTTAATCATTACCAGCGAAGGAAGCGATAAGATGACCCGGTTTATTCCCGGAGTCGATACCGTAGGATCCGGAGCATTTTTCTTTACAAAGGAAGGAAAACGGTACGGCGTGGCATCTACCATAGACGCTCAGGACGTGGAGGAATCCGGCCTGTTTGACGAGGTAGTCCGTTACCAGGATTACGAAAGCGCGGTAGCCGGCCTTCTGGAACGGCTGAATCCGAAGCGTGTGGCGCTTGATTTTTCTGAGACGGATGCGGAATGCGACGGACTGACGCTGGGACGGTATGAACATTATAAGTCTCACATCAAGGGGCAGATGGAGTATACAGAGGTCAGCTCCGATCTGTTTATCCCACAGGTGAAGGCTGCAGTCCACCAATAAGATCAGGAGGTTATCGATGGGAAAATACATAAGAAAACGGTTAATACAGTCAATTCCCGTGGTGTTCGGTATTACAATACTGACCTATTTTATCATGAAACTGGCGCCGGGCGGCCCCCTGGCCAACATGATTAATCCGCGTACTTCGGCGGAATCCATATTGAGGGCCAAGGAAGCGATGGGCTTAAATAAGCCGATCATCATTCAGTATGTCAACTGGCTGAGAGAGCTGCTGCAGGGGAATTTCGGTTACAGCACCAACTCAGGCCAGCAGGTTCTTGCCATGATACTGGAACGGCTTCCGGCGACGCTGCTGCTCACGGTAACTGCGTTTGTTTTAAGCTTTGTCATTGGGATACCGCTGGGGGTTTACTCAGCAACCCATAAGTATTCGGCCGGAGATTACGGCCTCACCATTTTCTCCTTTATCGGAATATCGATTCCCAGCTTCTTCTTCGGCATGGGTTTAATCTATATCTTTGCCATTAAGCTGAAATGGTTTCCGACGTCCGGATTTGGCGATACCACCTTTAAGGGAACCGGGATGGCCCTCTTTCTCAACAAGATGAAATACTTAGTCATGCCCGCTCTGGTGATGTCCCTGGCCAATTTAGCCACGGTCATGCGCTTTACCCGGTCGAGCATGGTGGAAACGCTGAATCAGGATTATATCCGCACGGCCAGGGCCAAAGGACTTTCGGAAAAGGTGGTGATCTACCGCCACGCACTGAAGAATTCCCTGATTCCGGTTATCACCATCTTCGGCTTATCCATTCCGAACCTGTTCGGGGGCGCCTATATCACAGAAAAGGTGTTCAGCTGGCCGGGTATGGGGCTTTTGGGCGTTGACGCCATCGCAAACAGAGACTACGCGGTGCTGATGGGACTGACTCTGTTTACGGCGATTCTGGTTCTCGTGGGCAATCTCGTCGCGGATATCCTTTATTCCTTCGTTGACCCGAGAATACGATACTAAGGAGGCTTCCATGGAGAAAAAAATTACATATAAAAGACGGACCAATCTCTTCAAAACGGATGCGTGGAAGCGGTTCAGCAAAAATAAACTGGCACTGATTGGAAGCATCATCATTCTTCTCATGATCGCAGCGGCCATTCTGGCACCCCTCATCGTTCAGAATGATCCGTACGTGTCCTTAACCGATGCAAACGGCCTTATTCTGAAAAACAGCTCTCCGGCCAAGAGCGGTACGATCCTGGGAACGGACAGCCTGGGGCGCGACACCTTCAGCCGGGTGATCTATGCAGCGAGAGTCTCCATGAGTGTTGGCGTGGTGGCTGTCGGCATTTCCACCGGCATCGGTATTCTTTTAGGTGCGCTGGCCGGTTATTTCGGCGGCTGGGTGGATACCTTCATCATGCGTGTGGTTGATGTGGTCTACTGCTTTCCGGTGCTGTTCCTGGTTATCATCATCGCAACGATCTTAAAGCCCAGCATCTATAATATTATGATTATCATCGGCCTCTGCAACTGGACCGGGACGGCGCGGTTTGTCAGGGGCGAGATCTTAAGGGTCCGGGAACTGGAATACGTTCAGGCCTCCATCTCACTGGGGGCGACGGATGGACGGACCATTTTTCATCATATCATCCCCAATATCATGGCTCCGATTATCGTGGAAGCCACTCTTCAGATGGCGAGGGCCATCCTGACAGAAGCTTCCTTAAGTTATCTGGGCGTCGGTGTCCAGATGCCGACAGCCAGCTGGGGAAATATGCTGATGAGTGCCAATAACTTATCCACGCTGACGCTGCGCCCGTGGCAGTGGGTGCCGCCGGGAGTCTGTATCTTCCTGGCAGTACTGAGCATCAATTTTATCGGTGACGGCTTAAGAGACGCGTTTGACGCAAGACAGAAGAAGTAACTGCGGAACAGGAGTTTAGATGAAGAAGACACAATATGAAAAGAGGCTGTCGGGCCTCAGAGCTTACCTTGAGGATCACGGCCTTGCGGGGGCCCTGATCACTTCGTATGAAAACCGCAGGTATTTCTGTGGATTTACAGGGAGCAGCGGTTACCTTATCGTCACACGGACCCATGTCGTTCTCATAACGGATAAGCGGTACACGACCCAGGCGAAGGAGCAGACTGTGGACTGCGAGATCGTGGAGCACAGCCAGGACCGGCTGAGACTGGTGGCGGACACCATGAAGCGCCTTGGAATCACTTCCTCCGTCATGGAAAGCAGTATGACTGCCGGGGAATATTTTTCCCTGAAGGAGTACTTAGGGGACCACAGGACCGTACTGGAGGATGAGTACTTCCTGGAACTGCGCATGGTGAAGGACGAATGGGAAACAGAAGCCGTAAGGGAGGCCATCCGGCGCGCCGAGGCGGGCTTTGACCGGCTGATTCCCCGGCTGAAGACCGGCATGACGGAAAAGGATTTAGCGGATGAACTTCATTATCTGGTGAACCGGGAGGGCGCCGAGGCCATGAGCTTTGGAACCATTGTCGCCTCCGGGGCGAGGGGAGCCATGGCGCACGGATTTCCGACGGACAAGGTCATTGAGAACGGTGATATGGTGGTCGTTGACTTTGGAGTCATGTACGACGGTTACTGTTCCGATATGACGCGGACGCTGCTTTTCGGCGATATTTCCCGGGAGAATATGAGAATTTTCAATCTGGTTCTGGAAGCCGGAAAACGGGCCGTGGAAGCGGTGCGGCCGGGCGTGCACGTAAACGAAGTGGAGGCGGCTCACAGGGAGGTATTTATCAGAGAGGGGCTGGATGACTACGCGCTTCGCGGACTGGGGCATGGAATCGGCCTGCAGATCCACGAATGTCCAAGAGTCCAGATCGGAAAGGACACGGTACTGAAGCCGAATATGATATTTACCATAGAGCCGGGCCTCTATTTTCCGGGAGTCTGCGGTGTGCGCACGGAGGATGACGTTCTGGTGACGGAAAGCGGAGTGGAAAACCTTTCCCATACGCCGCATGAGATTCATATTGACTAGGAAAGGAGACCGTTAATGAGCTTATTGGAAGTTAAGGAATTAAAAACATATTTTTACACGGATGCGGGCTGTGCGAAGGCGGTGGACGGCGTATCGTTCTCCCTGGATAAGGGGAAGGTGCTGGGCATCGTGGGCGAGTCCGGCTGCGGCAAGAGCGTGACCAGCTTATCGATTATGGGGCTGGTGGATCCGGTGACCGGAAGGCATGAAGGCGGGGAAATCCTGTTTCACGGGGAGGACTTAAGCAAGCTTTCGGAAAAAGAACGGCGGAAGATTCGCGGAAACAAAATCTCCATGATCTTCCAGGAACCCATGACCTCTTTAAATCCCGTGTTTACCGTCGGTTATCAGATCGAGGAGGCATTGATGCTGCATCTCGGTCTGGACAAGAATGCGGCGCGCCAGCGGGCGATTGAGCTGCTGAAGCTGGTAGAAATCCCGGAGGCGGAAAAGCGGGTGGATGAGTATCCGCATCAGCTGTCCGGCGGAATGAGGCAGCGGGTGATGATTGCCATGGCGCTGTCCTGCAACCCTGAGCTGCTGATCGCAGACGAACCGACCACGGCTCTCGATGTGACCATACAGGCTCAGATCCTGGAGCTGTTAAATGAGCTGAAGGATAAGCTGGGCATGGCCATCATCTTCATTACCCATGACCTGGGTGTGATTTCGGAGATGGCTGACGAGGTGGTCGTCATGTATGCGGGGGAGATTGTGGAAAAGGCGGAGACGCGCCAGCTTTTCGATAATCCCAAGCATCCCTACACGGAGGGGCTGATGGCCTCCATCCCCGATATCGATCAGGAGGTGGATCGTCTTCAGACCCTGGAGGGGCTGGTTCCCAGCCTTTACGATATGCCTTCCGGCTGCCGGTTCGGCCCGAGATGCAAGTATTATACGGAAGAATGCGGAAAGAACCACAGTCAGTTAACCAGGCTTTCAGACCAGCGGGAAGTCAGATGCAGGAGGTATGAACATGAGTGAAATCCTGATTCAGGCAAAGAATATTAAAAAATACTTCCCCACCAGTGACAGAGGCAAGGTTGTAAAAGCTGTGGATGATATCAGCTTTGATATTTACAAGGGCGAGACCCTGGGCGTGGTAGGGGAATCAGGCTGCGGAAAATCCACCACCGGCCGTATGGTCTTAAAACTTCTCGACTGTACGGAGGGAAGCGTTCTCTACAAGGGGAAAGACATCGGAAAGATGAAGGGAAAAGAGATGCGCTCCTTACGAAAGGAGATGCAGATTATCTTCCAGGATCCGTATGCGTCACTGGATCCGAGAAAGACGGTATTTCAGATCCTGGCAGAGCCGTTCTGGATTCACCATCCGGAGATGAGAAAGGAAGATATCTACCGCGAGGTGGAGAAGTTAATCGAGTGCGTGGGGCTGCGTCCCGAGCATATCCTGCGGTATCCTCACGAGTTTTCCGGCGGCCAGCGCCAGCGTGTGGGCATTGCGAGAGCGATAGCGCTTCATCCGGAATTCGTCGTGTGCGACGAACCCGTCAGTGCCCTGGATGTATCGATTCAGGCGCAGGTAATCAATCTGATGCAGGACATTAAAAAAGAGTACCAGCTGACCTATCTGTTTATTTCCCATGATCTGCGGATCATCAAGCATTTCTGTGACCGGGTTATGGTTATGTATCTGGGCAATATCGTCGAGCTGGGTACCAAGGAGGCAATCTACGGGAACCAGAGGCATCCCTATACAAAGGCGCTTTTGTCAGCGGTATCCAATGTAAAGGGACAGGGCAGCAAAAACCGGATCATCTTACAGGGGGATATCCCCAGTCCGGTGAATCCGCCCAGCGGATGTCCGTTCCATACGAGATGCGGCTACTGTATGGAAATCTGCAAAGAAAAGAAGCCGGAACTGAAAAAGATGGCCGACGGCACGCTGGTGGCCTGCCATCTGGATATGGAATAAAAATCAATTACAATTTTTGGAGGATAGAACAATGAACAAGATCGTAACAGAGAACGCACCGAAGGCGATTGGGCCGTATTCACAGGGGATGGTATTTGAAAATCTGGTGTTTTCCAGCGGACAGATTCCGGTAAATCCGGCGACGGGAGAGATAGAGGGGACTTCCATTGAGACGCAGGCTGCTCAGTCCTGTAAGAATGTGGCGGCCGTTCTCGAAGCGGCCGGAAGCAGTATGGAGCGTGTGATTAAAACCACGTGCTTCCTTGCGGATATGGCGGATTTCCCTGTATTTAACCAGGTGTATGAGTCGTATTTTGTCAGCAGTCCTGCACGTTCCTGCGTTGCAGTAAAGACACTGCCGAAGAACGTTCTGTGCGAAATTGAAGCGATCGCCTATAAGGAATAGAAGAGGAGATGACCATGGCTTTATTTGATGGAAATAATATAAAACTGGATGTGCTGAAAAAGTGGGCCTACAATTACCGCTGGGCCGAGGTGCCGGAGGGAACCATTCCGTTGACTGCCGCCGATCCCGATTATCCGGTGGCGCCGGAGATTCGGAAGGCGCTCCGGGATTACGTCGACAACGGCTATTTTTCCTACACACCGAAGATGGGATATCCGGAGTTTATGGAGGCGGCATCCAGAGCGCTGTGGGAGCGGAAGCACGAGAAAATCAGCCAGGATTGTATCCTTCCGATTGACAGTGCGGCCAGAGGGATGTATATTATCGCTGAGACATATTTAAAACCAGGCGATGAAATGATCGTATTTGACCCGGTGGATTACCTGTTTAAGGAGTCCTGCCTTGCGGCAGGCGGCGTGCCTGTCCTGTTCCCGGCAAAGCTGAAAGACGGCTATATCGACTTAAGCGAACTGGAACGTTATATTACGCCGAAGACGAAGATGATCGGGCTGTGTAATCCTCACAATCCATACGGCGTTCTGTACCGCCCGGAGGATTTGGAGCATATCATGAGCCTCTGTGAGAAATACGATCTGTACATTATGAATGATGAGATCTGGTCTGATATTGTATATCCGGAACAGGAGTTTCTGAGCATTCTCTCTCTCGGAGAAGAGCGGACGGGACGCGTCATGAGCGTATTCGGATTCTCCAAGAGCTTCGGGATAGCCGGACTTCGGGCAGGAATGATCTACTGCACCGACAAAGCGGTGTTTGAGCGTCTTGTAGAGAAGTCTGCGGTGATGACGACGGCGGGCGGTATCGCCTCTGTCTCTCAGATTGCAGGAATTACATGCTTAAAGGAGTGCTACTACTGGGTAGATGAATTTATCAGTCATCTGGTAAAGAACCGGGATTATGCGGTGGAGAGAATTAACAGCATGCCGGTCATCAGCTGCCATAAGCCGCAGGCTACGTATCTGCTCTATGTGGATATCAGCGGTCTGGGAGTACCTTCCGCCCAGTTTACCGATTATCTGATTGAACATGCGGGCCTTGCGCTGGTTCCGGGAGGAGAAACGTTCTTCGGTCCGGGATCGGAAGGCGCCATGAGAATCTGTTTTGCCACCAGCCGCGAGATTCTGGAAGAAGGCTTAAACCGGCTGGAAACAGGATTAAAAATGTTTCTGGAAGAAAAAAAATAAGAAAAACGGAGAGTTTATGATGCACGAAAATCTTCAGGTAATTCAAACAATGTTAAGGAGCATCCATCAGATGCTCGGTGACAGGTATGAGGTGATTCTGCATGACTTAAGTCATGTGGAAAGCTCCATTGTCGGAATAGAAGGATGTATCACCCACAGAAAGATTGGGGGACCGGCTACGAATTATCTGATTCAATTGCTGAGAGAGTACGGGGATGAGGCAAAAGACAGCATCAATTACAAAAATGTTATGCCTGACGGCCGGGTACTGCGTTCCTCGACCATCTTCATCAGAGACAATGACGGAAAAATCATTGGTTCGCTCTGTATCAACCAGGATCTGACCGATTTTATGGTGGCCAACCGGCTGCTCGAGCGGCTGGTGGAGTTTAAGAGTGAGCAGCATGAAGTTCCAAAGGAAATGTTCGCACAGGATATTTCCGAGGTTATGGAAGCGATGGTCGGAAGCGAACTGGCGCTTATGAATAAGCCGGTGGCCTACATGCAGAAGGAAGACAAGCTGGCTCTGGTGGATGATCTGGAGCGCAAAGGGGTCTTCGATGTCAAAGGTTCCGTGGAGTACGTGGCGGAGTGTCTGGGCGTGACAAACTTTACTGTTTATAATTATTTGAAAGAAATCAGGACAAAGCACAAATAATGACGAAGACGGGCCGGGGGGCCCTCCGGGCATAGGAAGAGCCCGGTATGGAAGCAGGTACTGCCTGTCTTTCCGCAGCAGCTCCCCGGCCTTTTTTCATCCCTCTGATGAGGATTCCCATTCAAAAATTCCAGAATTTTCTTAAAATATATCTGCTCTCTGTACGAATTCCCCGTTTTGTTGTATGATAATAGAGATAATTTTTATAATGGGAGGAAATGAACAATGAATCTGTTTTGCAGCCTCGCAATCGCGTTTTCCATGTACTCCAGAATTCCCATGCCCACAGTGGCCTGGACGAAGGAGCGGATGAAATACGCCATGTGCTTCTTCCCTTTAATCGGTGTGGTGATCGGCGCCATCACATACGGTTCTGTTCTGGTGCTTACGGCCCTGAAGCTGGACTGGATGGCCAGAATCTTTCCCGTTCTTGTACCTCTTATGGTTACGGGGGGAATTCATATGGATGGGTTTCTCGACGTCACGGATGCCAGAGCCTCGCACGCGCCGGCTGAAAAAAAACTGGAGATTTTAAAAGACCCTCATACAGGGGCGTTTGCCATCATCGGCTGCGGTGTTTATCTGCTTCTCTACACGGCGTTTTTCGGGGAAATGAAGCCGGTGATCCTGGCGGCCTACGGCGGGAGCTTTGTGATCACGAGGGCGCTTTCCGGACTTGCCGTGGTGACCTTTCCCATGGCAAAGAACAGCGGCCTTGCCGCCTCATTTTCCGGACAGGCGCAGAAGAGGACGGTTGCGGTCACCATGTGGCTGTATCTCGTTTTCACAGAGTGCTGGATACTGTATACAGGTGGAATAGCAGCTGCCGTCATGACAGCCGCAGCAGCCGCGCTTACGTTTCTGTACTATTACCGGATGTCAAAAAAAGAATTTGGAGGAATTACCGGAGATCTTGCCGGATATTTTCTTCAGGTGTGCGAGCTGGTGCTGACAGCAGTCTTTGCGGCCGTTTCCAGAGGGATACTGGCATAAGCGGAACATGAGATGGAAGGCGGGAGAGTGTCTATGATATTTATTACTGGAGGAGCATGGCAGGGGAAAACGGCGTTTGCGGAAACACTTGCGGTCGATTTCGTTACGATGGAATCAGGAGAACGCGTAAGCTGTGCCGGCTCCATAACAGAAAAGAAAGCGGTCCCGGTGGCCTGCGGACGGAGCGATCCGTTTGAAACGGCCTTCGAGCGGCCGGTGATCAGTGGATTTCACTATTTTGTGAGACGGCTGCTCCGGGAAGAGCGGGATGTCAATGAATTTATTGCCGCGATCGGGGAGAAGAACCCCAACGCCGTGATTACCGCAGACGAGCTGGGCTGCGGAATCGTCCCGGCAGACCCGGAAGAGAGGGCATGGCGGGAGGCGGCCGGAAGGGCGGCTGAAATACTGGCGGCGGATTCCGATGCGGTGTACCGCATGATCTGCGGAATCGCCGTCAGACTGAAGTGAAGGAGAACAGATGATACGTTACCATATACTGGCTGCATTGGCGGGCTGCGCCCTCGATGCACTGTTTGGAGATCCGCGCAGGATTCCCCATCCGGTCTGCGGCATTGGAAATCTGATCGCATGGCTGGAAGCACGGCTTCGCAAATGGTTCCCGGCGGACGCGAAGTCGGAGAGAAGAGCGGGAGCGGTGATGGTCTCCTCGGTCCTGCTTATCACGGGTCTTGCCGCTGCATTGATCCTGACAGCGGCCTATGCGGTCCATCCGCTGGCCGGACTGGCCGTGGAAAGTGTGATGTGCGGACAGATGATGGCCTGGCGTTCCCTGAGAAAGGAAAGCATGAAGGTGTATGACGCTCTGGCGGCCGGCGATGTGGAAGGCGCCAGGAAGGCGGTCTCCATGATCGTAGGAAGGGATACGGCCAGCCTTTCGGATCTGGGAATCACGAAGGCCGCAGTGGAGACTGTGGCAGAGAATACCTCGGATGGGATCATCGCCCCGCTCTTTTATATGGTGCTGGGAGGAGGAACCGGGATCTTTCTTTATAAGGCGGTCAATACCATGGATTCCATGGTTGGCTATAAAAACGACAGATACATAAACTTCGGAAGAACAGCCGCCAGACTGGATGACGGATGTAATTACATCCCCGCCCGGCTTTCGGCATTCTTCATGATCGCGGCGGGCTTTCTCCTGGAAGCCGCAGAAGGAGCCGGAAGGCGGCTGAAAAAAGGAGACGAAGCCGGAATCCGGCATTACAGCGGCACCGGGGGAATCCGGATATTCAAACGGGACCGCTATAACCATAAAAGCCCCAATTCCGCCCAGACAGAATCGGTCTGTGCCGGCGTGCTGGGAATCCGGCTGGCCGGAAACGCCTGCTACTTCGGCAGGCTGTACGAAAAACCGACAATCGGAGATGCAGACCGGCCTGTGGAATATGCGGATATCCGGAGAGCAAACGCACTGATGACGGGAACGTACGCGGCGGCGCTTTTTGTGACGGCAGTCATCGGATTTTTCCTGTTTGTTTAAGCCGGCTGCACCGCGATACAGAGTGTAAAACGACAGAATGGAGAATGACATCATGGAATACCAGCATGGAGGAGACATTTATACGAATCAGGTGGAACTGGATTATTCCGCCAACTTAAACCCGCTCGGACTTCCCGAAGGGGTGAGAACTGCATATATCAGGGCGGCGGACCGCTGCAGTGTGTATCCGGACAGCCGGTGCCTGGCGCTTCGCTCGAAGCTGGCGGCCTTTCACCGCATCGACCGGGAGAATGTGATCTGCGGAAACGGCGCGGCGGAGCTTATTTTTCTGATTGTACATGCCAGACGCCCAAAACGGGCGCTCTTAATCGCTCCCTCCTTTCTGGAATATGAGCAGGCGTTAAAAAACGGGGGCTGTGAGATCTCCTGGTTCGATTTAAAGGAGGAAGAGGGCTTTGCCCTCTCTGTGCCGGAGCTCACTGCATATGTAAAGAGGGAGGCGGCGGCCGGACAACGGCCGGACATGGTATTTCTCTGCAATCCGAACAATCCAACCGGGCTGGCAGTGGAACGGGCGGAGCTTTTGCCTTTTCTGGAATACTGCGAGGAATGCGGCATTGTCTGCGTACTGGATGAGTGCTTTGTTGAATTCCTGGACGAGCCGGAACGCTTTTCCGTGATGGAAGAGCTCCGTTCCGGGCGGTTCAGCCGCCTGTTTATTCTGAAGGCATTTACGAAGATATATGCAATGGCAGGCCTGCGGCTGGGGTACGGGATTACTCTGGACCGGGAACTTCTGGAGGCCATGGACGGCAGCAGACAGCCGTGGAGTGTCTCCGGTCCCGCCCAGGCGGCCGGGGAGGCGGCTCTCCTGGAACGGGCGTATGTGGACCGGACGAGAGAACTGGTAAGCCGGGAGAGAAGTCTCCTGATGGGGCAGATGGAGGAACTGGGGTTTTCTGTCTATCCTTCCAGGGCAAACTACATATTTTTCAGGGACCAGCGGTCAGGGAAGGCCGGGGCGCCGGAAACGCGCAGCCTCTATGACGCCTGTCTGGAACGCGGAGTCCTGATCCGTTCATGTGCCAATTACCGGGGACTTGACAGCCGCTTTTACCGGATCTGCGTTAAGGACAGAACGGACAATGAAACGCTTTACCGGGTACTCCGGGAAGCGATGGAGGAAAGGAAACAGAGATGGCAAAATCAATCATGATACAGGGCACGATGTCCAACGCGGGCAAAAGTCTGATCGCGGCGGGACTGTGCCGTGTCTTTAAGCAGGACGGCTACCGGGTGGCTCCCTTTAAATCACAGAATATGGCGCTGAATTCCTATATTACGGAGGAAGGTCTGGAGATGGGGCGCGCCCAGGTGGTGCAGGCAGAAGCGGCGGGAATTAAACCGCAGGCCGACATGAATCCGATTCTGTTAAAGCCGACTTCCGATTCCGGCTCCCAGGTCATAGTCCACGGAGTTCCGGTCGGAACGATGCCGGCAAAAGAGTATTTTGTATACAAAAAGTCTCTGGTGCCCGAGGTGGAGAACGCGTACCGGAGACTGGCACAGGAGTACGATATCATTGTGATCGAAGGCGCCGGGAGTCCGGCGGAGATCAACTTAAAGCAGGATGATATCGTGAATATGGGGATGGCGAAGATGGCGGACGCTCCGGTTCTTTTGGTGGGGGATATCGACCGGGGCGGCGTGTTTGCCCAGCTTTACGGAACCGTCGCCCTGCTGTCGGAAGAAGAGCGGGCGCGGGTCAAGGGACTCGTTGTCAATAAGTTCAGAGGGGATAAGACGATCCTGGAACCGGGGCTGACCATGATCGAGGATCTGTGCGGCATACCAGTTACGGGAGTCGTTCCCTATGCCGATGTGGATATCGAGGATGAGGACAGCCTGGGTCACCATCTGAAAGGAACGGAGAAGGGGAAAACGACGCTGGTTGATATCGCCGTCATACGTCTGCCCAGAATCTCCAACTTTACGGATTTTCAGATCTTCTCCTGTATGCCGGAAGTCGGCCTCACGTATGTGGAACGGCTGTCGGAACTGGGAAAACCGGATCTGATTGTGCTTCCCGGAACGAAGAATACCATAGAGGATTTACTCTGGATGAGAGAGAATGGCCTGGAGGCCGCAGTGCTGAAACTGGCGTCTGCCGGCGTTCCTGTCTTCGGGATCTGCGGCGGCTTTCAGATGCTGGGGGAAAGCCTGGAGGATCCGTTTGGCGCAGAGACGGAACGGTACCGGGGACGGCCGGTGGAGGGGCTTAAGCTGCTTCCGGTGAGGACCGTCTTCGGGAAAGAGAAGACGAGAACCCGGGTGACCGGTTCCTGTGCCTCCGTGGGCGGAATATTTGAAGATCTGTCGGGCATGGAGATCGAGGGATACGAAATTCACATGGGCGGGACGGTACGTGCAGTACCTCCTCTGACCTATGTGATGGAACAGAACGGCTCTCATCTGGCCAAGATGGATGGCTGCCAGAGAAATCATGTCTACGGTACGTACCTGCACGGATTCTTTGACCGGGAGGGAATCGCTGAGACCATTGTGAACGCACTCCTTAAAAAGAAGGGACTGGACGCAGTTCCAGGCGGAGAATTTCAATATGCTGCATACCGGGAACAGCAGTACGACCGTCTCGCGGCAGTCATCAGAGAGAGCTTTGACATGAAGGCGGTTTACGGGATGATGGGAATCGACGGCAATTCCATGCCGGACAGCAGAAAGGAAGATTCAGAATGATAGAGACAGAACTGGAACGGGTGCTTCCCGGCGATATAGAGAAGAGAAGCTTTGAGATGATCACGGAGGAACTGGGAGACCGTATCCTGAATCCGGAATATGAGCTGGTCATCAAACGTGTGATCCATACCACCGCTGATTTCGATTACGCGGACAACCTGATGTTTTCCGAACATGCGGTGGAGCAGGCGAAGGCGGCGATCCGGCAGGGCGTCCGCTTCATTACCGATACCAATATGGGGAAAGCGGGCATCAACCGGTCCGCTCTCCAGGCATGCGGCTGCAGGGTGGACTGCTTTATGGCTGACGAAGATGTGGCGGAGGCGGCGAAGCGGCTTGGAACCACCAGAGCGTGTGCCAGCATGGAGAAGGCGGCCGAATTAGGCGAAGACTGTATCTTTGCTGTCGGCAACGCCCCCACGGCCCTGATCCGGCTGTATGAGCTGATCCGGGAAGGACGGCTGAAGCCGAAGCTGGTGATCGGCGTGCCGGTAGGCTTTGTCAATGTGGTTCAGTCAAAGGAAATGATTCTTTCACTGCCTGATACGCCGTTTATTGTGGCGAGAGGGCGTAAAGGCGGAAGCAATGTGGCGGCCGCCATCTGCAACGCGCTGTTGTATCAGTGCCAGAGTGTGCCTGAAGCTTAAGAGAAGGGGAGTGCATCATGAATTTATACAGCATTATTTTGGTGGACGACGAAGAAGAGGTCCGCAAGAGTATTATCAAACAGATCGACTGGGAATCAGCGGGATTTCAGGTGGTAGGGGATGCCGAGAACGGGGAGGACGCCTTAGAGAAGATCGAGGTTCTGGAGCCGGATGTGGTTCTGACCGATATCCGCATGCCTTATATGGACGGACTTACGCTGGCTGAGAAGATCCGGCAGAGATATCCATCCACGAAGGTGGTCATTTTCTCAGGCTATGACGACTTTGAATACGCGCAGAAGGCGATTAAGCTGAATGTGACCGAGTATATCCTAAAACCGGTAAATGTAGAGGAACTGACCTCTATCCTGAAGCGGATCAAATCCAACTTAGACGAGGAGATCGAAGAGAAGCGCAACGTCAGCCGGCTTCGTGAAAATTACAGAAAGAGCCTGCCGATTATCCGCGAGCAGTTTTTCAATGATATGGTGCACCGGAGGCTGGCGGATGATTTGATCGAGTCGAAGCTCAGAGAATACGATATCCCGATTACGGGAGCCAGAAAATGGATTATCGCGGCCATCGATGTGGAAAAGAGCGATGACCGAAGCAAAAAGACGCTGTCACTCCACGAGGAGGAGGAACTGATTCCGATCTCTGTCATGCAGATTGTCCGGGAAAAGCTGAAAAGCTACTGCCGGTTCTCCTTATTCCAGTCCACAGCCGAAGCCGGGATGGTGGTGATCGCGGCTCTTGACGATGACAATACGACGACTGGTCTCATCGATGTTCTGGGAGATATCTGCAAAGAGACAAAACGTATTCTGGAGGTTCCGGTCACCATCGGCATCGGCCACAGCGTTACCGGGCTTTCGAAGATCGCAGGGTCCTACCAGTCGGCGGTGGAAGCCCTGGGATACAAGGCGGTGGTGGGCAGCGGAATCACGATCTATATCAATGATATGGAGCCGGTGGGCAGCGGCAAACTGGAATTTGACAATTCGGACGAGTCTGATTTTATTTCTGCTGTCAAGTTCGGTCCGGATGAGAAGATTGAAGCCGTAATGGTCAGAATCTCCGGCAAGCTGGAATCGGCCAGGGTACATTACCGTCAGCAGCAGGTCTACGTGTTCGGCGTTTTAAATACCGTGATTCAGATGATTCAGCAGTATGACTTAAACCTGGAGGAGATTCTGGGCGGCGAGCTGGAATACTTAAGCGTGATAGACAAGCTTCAGAAGCGGGAGGAGTTTGGCGAGTGGCTGTTAAAGACGGCGCGCAAGATGAACCAGGCCATCAACCAGGAGCGTGATATGACGACGCGCCAGGTGATCCAGCAGGCCAAGCAGTATATCATGGACAACTATCAGAATCCGGATCTGTCCGTGGAGATGATCTGCCGCCATCTGCATATGAGTCCGGCTTATTTCTCAACCATGTTTAAGAAGGAGACGGGCCAGGCCTACATTGCCTACCTGACGGAAATCCGCCTGAACAAAGCCGTGGAGCTGCTAAATAAGACCGACGACAAGACGTATGTCATTGCTTCCAAGGTAGGGTATCAGGAACAGAACTATTTCAGTTACGTATTCAAGAAAAAATTTGGAGTGTCACCGACGAAATTTCGTGGAGCCAGATAAATGAATAAAAAGAAAAAAGGTAAAATTTTTCACAATAGCAGCATACGGTATACGATTTTTACGTATTTTACCGTGACCGCCCTGGCGGCCAGCTTACTCATAACCTTTTCCATCTACCAGCGTCTGGCGAGCCAGGTGTCCGAGACGGTCATGGAAGAAAACCAGAGCCTGATCGGCCAGGTGGCGCGGTCCGTGGAGAACTATTTACGCACGGTCATGAAGCTGTCGGATTCCCTGTATTACGGCGCGGTCAAAAATGCGGATTTATCCTCGGAATCCATCAACAGCGAGATCACCCTGCTGTACGATAACAATAAGGACAATGTGGACAACATCGCCCTGTTTTCCCAGGATGGAACCTTAAAAGAGGCGGTGCCTGCGGCCAGAATCAAGACGAATCTGGACGTGACCGGGGACAGCTGGTTTTCCAACGCACTGGAGAAGACGGAGAACCAGCATTTTTCCAATCCCCACGTCCAGTATATCTTTGACGGCAATGAGAGCCAGTACCGCTGGGTGATCTCCCTGTCACGGGCCGTGGAGCTGACGGAAGGAACCTCGACGGCCCAGGGCGTGCTGCTGGTGGATCTAAGCTACTCCAGCCTGGCGCATCTGTTTGACGGTGTGACCACAGGCACCGGCGGTTACGTCTATCTGATCAGCAATGACGGGGAGATTCTCTATCATCCGAAGATCCAGCTGATCGATTCCGGGCGGGTTGTGGAGAACAATCTGGCGGCAGCCGGATACAAGGATGGAAACCATCTGGAAAAGTTCGAGGGAAGAGAGCGGATCATTACCGTGAAATCCATCGGCTATACCGGCTGGAAGGTGGTGGGAGTGACTCCGAAGAATGTGGTATCCTTAAATACCATCAAGACGAGGCTGTTCATTGTCTTTCTGATTACCCTGATTCTCTTTATTCTGACGCTGATAAACTCCTATATTTCGTCCAGAATCACCAACCCCATCAAGGAACTGGAAAAATCCGTGGGGTTTCTGGAGGAAGGCAATTTAGAGACTCCCGTATACATCGGTGGGTCCTATGAGATACAGCACCTGGGGACCTCCATCAACAGCATGGCCAGACAGATCCGGGTGCTGATGAACGATATTGTGACGGAGCATGAGGCCAAGAGAAAGCAGGAATTCGATACGCTGCAGTCCCAGATCAACCCCCATTTCCTCTATAACACGCTGGACATTATCGTCTGGATGATAGAAAATGAGCAGAAAGCAGAGGCGGTTAAGGTAGTGACTGCGCTGGCCCGCTTCTTCCGCATCAGCTTAAGCAAGGGAAAGAGCATTATTACCGTCCGGGATGAGCTGGAACACGTCCGCAACTATTTAATGATCCAGCACATGCGCTTTAAGAACAAATTCTCCTACTATATCGACGCTTCGGAGGACTGTATGGATCTGGCCAGCTTAAAGCTGATGCTTCAGCCGCTGGTGGAGAACGCGATCTACCATGGGATGGAATTTATGGACGGCGACGGCGAGATCACCTTAAAGGTGTGGAAGGAAGAGGAGGATCTTTACTTCAGCGTGCGCGACAATGGCCTCGGCATGACTGCAGAGCAGGTGGAAAGCCTGTTTTCCGATTCGATCCATGTGACCTCCAAAAAGGGCTCCGGGATCGGCGTTAAAAATGTAAATGAACGGATCAAACTCTATTTTGGAGAGGAATACGGACTGATGATCCATTCGGAACCGGACGAGGGAACGGAGATTACCATACATCTCCCGGCCGTTCCATACAGCAGGATTCTGACGGAGGGCGGGGGACTATGAAAATGACAAGGCAGGAAAAGATTATATGGAGTCTGTTTGCAGGAGTGCTGATCCTTCTGTTTCTGCTGTCCTCCACCGATTTGATTATTAAGGAGAAGAAGACGGAGATCTATCCGGTGTCTGTCATTATCGGGGAAACAACGGATGATTACTACACGAACTTCCGCAAGGGCGTGGATAAGGCCGCGGATGAGTACAACGTGGATGTCAACTTCATCACGCTGTATGAAAAGGGGGATGTCACAGAGCAGATGGAGCTTTTAAAGCGCGAGATCGACGATGGGGCAAAGGCGGTGGTGCTGGTGCCCTTAAAGCAGAAGGAGTGCAGTGAAATACTGGACGGAATGGTTCTGGCCAGCCCTCTGATCGTTATGGGAACTATCTTTCCGGGCGACTGGGGAATGACCGGTATCTCGCAGGACTGTCAGGAAGCGGGAAAAATGCTGGGGGAAGCCATCGCGGCGGAAAATACTCCGGACAAGCCGGTGTTCCTATTTTCGGAGGGGCTGGAGTATGGCTATAACCGGGACGTGTACGACGGACTTCTGGGCGTGCTCTCCCGGGCGGGGTTCCAGCTTCATCTCTACGAGATGGATAAGAGCGGCATCACAGAGCCCGATGCAGCGGAGAATGGGGAAATCTTCCGCCGGATTATGGAAGAAACTGTATATCCGGGCGGGGAAGCCGTAATCGCAGCGTTGGATGTAAAGAGTCTGGACTTAACCGCTGACATCATAGCCGGAAGCCCGGCCTACGGAAGATACCTTCCGCGTCTGTACGGCTTCGGCAACACCACAAAAATATTAAATCAGATGGACCGCGGAGTGATCAAAGGCCTTGTCGTTACCAACCAGTTCGATGCCGGATATTTAAGCATTGTGAAGGCAGTGGAGGCGATCGAAAAGCGCGGTGACCGGGAGCAGATCAAACTGGAATCGTATTACATCGAGAAAGATGACTTGAAAAAAACACATTTTGAGAAGATTCTTTATCCGATCGAGTAAATCAGCGGAGGGGCAGATGAAAAAGAACTATTTATTATTTGCAGCACTGGCGGCCGCCTTTCTCCTTGCGGCCGGCTGTATCGTTTTTCAGAACCGGAGTCATGAGGAGCGGGAAGAGAAAAAGACGCTCCGGGTCGGCGTGACTCTGTACCGGGGGGATGATTCCTTTATCAACAATCTCTGCGGAAAGATGGAGGAGAAGGCGAAGAGCTATGAGAAGGAGACGGGAGTCAAGGTGATTCTCGATGTCGTGGATGGAAAAGGCAGTCAGAACACGCAGAACAGCCAGGTGGATCGGTTTATCTCCCTGGGAGTGGACGTGATCTGCGTCAATATGGTGGACCGCTCGGCGGCCTCCTACATCATAAGCAGGGCCATGGAGGGCGATATCCCCGTGGTGTTTTTCAACCGGGAGCCGGTGGAGGAGGACATGAACCGGTGGGAAAAGCTGTACTATGTGGGGGAAAACGCCAAAGAATCCGCGGTTCTGCAGGGGAATATTCTGGTGGAGGCCTATAAAAAGGACCCTGCTTCCCTGGATTTAAACGGAGACGGAAAGGTGAGCTATGTGCTTCTGGAGGGGGAGACGAGCCATCAGGATTCGCTGATCAGGACGGAATGGTCGATCCAGACCCTAAAGGATGGCGGAGTGCCGCTCGAAAAGATCACCGGGGGGATTGGAAACTGGGAGAAGAGCCAGGGGTCCGCGTGGATGGAGAAGTGGCTCGATGAGTATCCGGACGAAATCGAACTCGTTATCAGCAATAATGACGACATGGCGCTTGGCGCGGCGGAGGCGCTGGAGAGGAAGAAAATCACGAGGCCCATCAAGATTGTCGGGATCGACGGAACACCCCAGGGAGTGGAAGGACTTAAGTCGGGAAAGCTTTTTGGAACTGTCCAGTGTGACAGCGATGAGTACGGAAGCGTGATGTTCCAGATAGCCGCCGCAGCCGGACTTGGGCAGAATGTACAGGAAATCGTGAGTTTGGAAGATGGAAAATACTATAATTGCAGGCAGACTGCACTAACAGCCGGGGAAAATTAGAGGACGTTGTGCATGTTGCGCTTGAAAACGTAAAAAAACAGGGAAAAAATACGAAATCTAAGAAATTCTATATAAAAGCGAAAAAAATCATATGGAAATGTGCCCAAAATAAAGATATAATATGGGTGTCGATGAGAGAAAATGACGAATCGGCAAATACTATACTATATCTAGGGAGGATTTATCATGAGATTACTCAAAAAAGTAGTAGCAGTAGGTATGGCGTCCACAATGGTATTCACCATGGCAGGATGCGGCTCCAAGACAACAGAAACTACGGCAGCTCCGGCAGAGACGACAGCAGCTGCAGCAGAAACCACAGCAGCAGGAGAGACGACAGCGGCAGCAGCAGAAACGAAGGATCCTAACGCCAAGGTAGAAAACAAGGATAAACCTTTAGTATGGTTTAACCGTCAGCCATCCAGCAGTGCCACAGGCCAGCTTGACATGACGGCGTTAAACTACAACAAGGATACCTACTACGTAGGATTCGATGCCAATCAGGGTGCAGAACTTCAGGGTACCATGGTAAAAGACTACATCGAGAAAAATATTGATTCCATTGACCGCAACGGTGACGGCATTATCGGTTACGTTCTGGCTATCGGCGACATCGGACATAATGACTCGATCGCACGTACAAGAGGCGTTCGTAAGGCACTTGGAACGGCAGTAGAGAAGGATGGCAACATCAACAGCGATCCGATTGGTACCAATACAGACGGCACCTCCACCATCGTACAGGATGGAAAGATTGAAGTAAACGGAAAGAGCTACATCGTTCGTGAGCTTGCTTCTCAGGAAATGAAGAACTCTGCAGGTGCTACATGGGATGCAGCTACGGCAGGAAACGGAATTGGTACATGGGCTTCTTCTTTTGGCGATCAGATCGATATCGTTGCTTCCAATAACGACGGTATGGGCATGTCCATGTTCAATGCATGGTCAAAGGACAACAACGTTCCTACATTTGGTTACGATGCGAACAGTGATGCAGTAGCAGCGATCGCAGAAGGCTACGGCGGAACCATCAGCCAGCATGCAGACGTACAGGCATACTTAACACTCCGCGTTCTCCGCAACGCTCTTGACGGAGTTGATATCAACACCGGTATCAGCACAGCAGACGACGCAGGCAACGTTCTGAGTGATGACGTATACGTATATAAAGCAGACGAACGTTCCTACTACGCATTGAATGTAGCCGTTACATCTGACAACTATCAGGATTTCATGGATTCCACCATGGTTTACGCTCCTGTATCAAACCAGCTTGATGAGAGTGCTCATCCGACAAAGAATGTATGGCTGAATATCTACAACTCTGCTGATAACTTCTTAGGCTCTACATATCAGCCGCTTCTTCAGAAATACGATAAGCTTCTGAACCTGAAGGTTGATTACATCGGCGGCGATGGCCAGACAGAGTCCAATATCACAAACCGTCTTGGAAATCCGAGCCAGTATGATGCATTTGCCATCAACATGGTTAAGACAGACAATGCAGCTTCTTACACATCTTTACTTGATCAGTAATATCCAGTAAAATTTAAGAATAGCAGGCGATCAGGGAGAAGAAATTCTCCCTGAAAACCTCTTATGATAATCAGGCGTTTATATAAGCAGAGGAGTAAAAATAATGGCAGATAAGAAAGATGAAATCGTCTTATCAATACGCGGAATGAGCAAGTCCTTTGGCCGAAACCGAGTTCTGGACCATATCAATCTGGATGTGAAGCGCGGAACCGTTATGGGGCTTATGGGTGAGAACGGCGCCGGTAAGTCCACCATGATGAAGTGCCTGTTTGGTACTTACCAGAAGGACGAGGGCAATATCTTCTTAAAGGGGAAGGAAGTAAGCTTTTCCGGACCGAAGGATGCCCTTGAAAACGGTATTGCAATGGTTCACCAGGAGCTCAACCAGTGTCTGGAAAGGAATGTCATTGACAACCTCTTCCTTGGACGCTATCCGGTCAATTCCATGGGTGTAGTTGATGAAGGCAGAATGAAAAAGGAAGCTTCCGAGCTTTTCAGAAAGCTGGGCATGACCGTCAATCTCACTCAGCCTATGCGGAATATGTCTGTATCCCAGAGGCAGATGTGTGAAATCGCCAAAGCGATTTCCTATAATTCCCAGGTGATTGTTCTTGATGAGCCCACATCCTCTCTGACGGTACAGGAAGTGGATAAACTCTTCGAGATGATGAGAATGTTAAAGGAACAGGGGATTGCCCTGATCTACATTTCTCATAAGATGGATGAAATTTTTGAGATTTGTGATGAGATATCAGTGCTTCGTGACGGCAATCTGGTTATGACGAAGAGCACGAAGGATGCGAATATGAACGAACTGATATCGGCCATGGTCGGACGTTCCCTTGACAACCGGTTTCCGCCGGTTGACAACACTCCAAAGGATGTCGTTCTGTCCATTCAGCATCTGTCCACGAAGTTTGAACCTCATTTACAGGACGTTACGTTTGATGTAAAAGAAGGGGAAATCTTCGGATTGTATGGCCTGGTGGGCGCAGGACGTACGGAGCTTCTGGAAACGATCTTCGGTGTCCGCACCAGAGCGGCAGGGCGTGTCTATTTCCATAACCGTCTTATGAATTTCAGCAGCGCAAAGGAAGCCATGGAACACGGATTTGCCATGATTACCGAGGAACGAAAGGCAAACGGGCTTTTTTTGAAGGGTGATCTTACATTTAATACAACCATTGCAAATCTGAATCAGTATAAGTCCGGACTGGCGCTTTCTGACGCAAAGATGATAAAAGCGACCGCCAATGAAATCAAGATCATGCACACCAAGTGTATGGGGCCTGACGATATGATTTCAAGCCTTTCCGGAGGAAACCAGCAGAAGGTGATTTTTGGAAAATGGCTGGAGCGCGGGCCGCAGGTTTTCATGATGGATGAACCTACAAGAGGAATCGACGTTGGCGCAAAATACGAAATATATGAGCTGATCATCAATATGGCGAAGCAGGGAAAGACAATCATTGTTGTTTCCTCTGAGATGCCGGAGATTCTGGGAATAACGAACCGTATTGGTGTTATGTCCAATGGACGGCTGTCTGGAATTGTGAATACGAAAGAGACAAACCAGGAAGAGCTTTTGAGACTCAGTGCAAAATACCTATAACAGGGGAGATGGATGGATATGGCGAAAGGAAACAGCAAGACTCTTACGGCTGAACAGGAAATGAAGCTGCGCCAGCCGATCGAGGATTATGTTGGCAGGATTCAGAGTAAGATCGACAACCTCAGAGCGGATGGCACCAACAGGGCAGTCGCTCTTCAGAATAATATTGACGCAATAAAGAGGGACCGCAGCATTCCGAAGGAAGAGAAAGAAAACCGGATTGCAGCTTATAAGACGGAACTTGACAAAGCAAAAGCAGTCGAAGCAAAAAATAAAGACGAGATTTCAAAATTAATTTCTGACGCGACAGCATACTTAAAGGCACACTTTGATAAGGATTATTATCAGCCTTTGAAAGAAAGCTGCGAACAGGAAAAAGTTCTTGCAAAGGAAAAGTATCAGAAAAAAATTGCAGAGCTGGAGAAAGAACATCAGAGTAATCTGTCAAAGCTTACGGATCACCAGGAAGTGAAGGATGAAAAGTATGTTCACAAGAACCGGATGTTTGATGCGAAGATGGAGCTGGAGAAGGAACTTCAGCAGATCAAGGACAGAAGGCACGCGGCATTCGCATGGCAGTATCATCTGATCGATCTGCTGCGCATCTCCAAATTCACCTTCATGGAGTCCAGGGCGCAGAAATGGGAGAATTATAAATATACATTCAACCGCAGGGCATTTTTGCTGGCGAACGGTCTGTATATTGCAATTATTCTGATTTTTATCGCACTGTGTATCGCAACGCCGATCATCAAAGGCGTTCCTCTGCTTACTTATAACAACGTGTTAAACATTCTGCAGCAGGCATCACCGCGAATGTTCCTTGCACTCGGTGTTGCAGGACTGATCCTCCTTACCGGTACGGATCTTTCCATCGGACGTATGGTAGGTATGGGTATGACAACCGCTACCATCATCATGCACCAGGGTGTGAATACAGGTATGGTATTCGGGCATGTATTTGATTTTACGGGTCTGCCCATCGGTGTGAGAGTAATTTTCGCACTGTTCATGTGTATCGTTCTGTGTACGTGTTTTACTGCAATCGGAGGCTTTTTCACTGCCAGATTCAAGATGCATCCTTTTATTTCTACGATGGCGAACATGCTGGTAATCTTCGGCCTTGTTACGTATGCGACAAAAGGTGTATCCTTCGGCGCGATTGATCCGTCGATTCCCAAGATGATCATTCCGAGATTAAACGGATTCCCGACGATTATCCTCTGGGCAATTGCAGCAATCGTAATCGTATGGTTTATCTGGAATAAGACAACATTCGGCAAGAACTTATATGCGGTCGGAGGCAATCCGGAAGCAGCATCGGTTTCCGGTATTTCCGTATTCTGGGTAACCATGGGAGCATTTATCCTGGCTGGTATTCTTTACGGATTTGGTTCCTGGCTGGAATGTGCAAGAATGGTCGGCTCCGGCTCCGCAGCTTACGGCCAGGGCTGGGAGATGGACGCCATTGCAGCCTGTGTAGTAGGCGGCGTATCCTTTACCGGCGGTATTGGTAAGATTTCAGGTGTAGTAGTCGGTGTCCTGATCTTCACCGTACTGATCTACTCACTTACAATCCTGGGTATCGATACAAACCTGCAGTTCGTATTTGAAGGAATCATCATCATTACAGCAGTAACACTGGACTGTCTCAAGTACGTTCAGAAGAAATAACGTTCGCGCTGGCAATGAGCAGTGCGAAAAAAGACATGGAAGAATCTGCGTTGTGCTCGCACATAAGCAGATTCTTCCATGTCTTTTTTCATAGGGCGAAGCCCGTGACCGAGGTGGAGCGCAGCGGAACCGAGGTGCACTGCGGACCAGCGGGCAACACAATGAAATTGAAATCAAGATTCCCGTCACACCGCACAATCCCATTTTAAACCAGCCCGGCCAGTCTGCTGTTCTGATACTCCCCGGAAAACGTCACATCCCGTCCAAACCACTCCGGCGGTGTAAAGGCCTCCGCCTCTTCCACGGTTTCGAATTCCACCTCAGCCAGCATCAGTCCTTCAAATTTCCCCTCAAATACATCGAATTCGATGGTCAATTCCGTGCCTTCGATCGGAATGAAGTACCGTTTCTTTGAGATAATATTGCCGTCAGCCTTTGAAATCAAGTGGTCATACGACTCTTTCGTGAGGGGCAGGTTATACTCTTCTCTGGAGAGCAGCCCCTTTGACTTATAGGTGAGATAACAGGTGTCATCCTCTCTGCGCACGCGTACCACAGGCTCCGTACACAGATACCCCTGCTCGATGGTATGAAAAGGGTAAGTATCGTAATTGAAAAGAGGATTTGTGATCAAAAATTTGCGTTCTATCTCCATTTTAAATGACCTCCGGAAATGTAATATCGTGTGTTCTTGAGATATTATATCACAGATTTCTTCCGACTCAAGCAGGATAAACTTGTAAACTTACAGAATTATTAAGAATTGTGGTTCCTCATGAGGCTGAGAGCGATTTCAGGATTTTCGTTCCGCCAGGGAGCCGGGGCCGGAGCGAAAATCCCGAAATCCCAGCTAAAGTAATTGACGAAAGCAGCTTTTCATAATTCTGTAAGTTTACAAGTTTATCCTGCGCCTCAAGCGGATGGGGTAGAAAAAATAACCTAAAAGTGGTAATATGGAAATTACAGACAAAAAACAGGAGAATACATCATGAAAAAGAGAGAGTGCCGCATCTTTTCCATCGCCCTTTTACTGGCTCTGGCCGTCTGCTTTCTGGCGGCATGTGTATCCGGTCAGGATGGAACACAGGAATCGACGGAAGCGGCGAAGGGTGAGACGGAGAGTACGGAGGACAGCGGCGGCAGTACGGAAGCGGCGGAGAAGAAACTGCGGATCGGCGTTACCATTTACCGGTATGACGATAATTTTATGAAGCTGTATCGGGAGGAACTGAGGCAGTATCTGGAGGAAACGTACCAGGCGGAGGTTGTGGTGCGAAACGCCAGAGGGGAGCAGGAAGAACAGATCTCCCAGGTCAACGACTTTATCGAGGCCGGATATGACGGAATCATCGTGAATCTGGTGGATACGGACCATGCCGGCGTAATTGCAGATTCCTGCCATGAGGCCGGGATTCCCCTTGTGTTCATAAACCGGGAGCCCAAAGCAGACGAGCAGGCCCGGTGGAAGGCGGAGAAGATGGCTGTTTCCTGTATCGGAACGGATTCGAAGCAGGCCGGGACCTATCAGGGAGACATCATACTGGAGACGGATACGCGCGGAGATTTAAACCGCGACGGAATCGTATCCTATGTTATGATTATGGGGGAAAAGGATAACGAGGACAGTGTCAGCCGCACCGAGTATTCCATAAAGGCACTGGAGGCGGGCGGTATGAAGACGGAAAAACTGTATTCCGGATATGCCGGCTGGAATAAGGAAGAGGGGCGGAAGCTGGCGGAGAAGGCGCTTGCGCTCTATGGCCGGCGGATTGAGGTTATTTTCTGCAACAATGACGCCATGGCTAACGGTGCCTGGGAAGCCATCGACGCAGCGGGAAGAAAAACCGGAAAAGACATCTATCTGGTGGGGGTGGACGCTCTGGAGGAGACGGTTCAGTATATCAAGGAAGGCAAAGTGACGGGAACCGTGCTGAATGACCATACGGGGCAGTCCCACACGGCCGCCGATGTGCTGATGAAGATGATTCACGGTGATGAGGCAGAGACAAGGTATCTGGTGGATTATGTGAAGATTTCAACCATCAGCACCCTGCAAAAATAAAAATGAAGAAGCAGAGAGGAACAGGATCATGGGAAAAGTATATGCATTTGTTGCAAATGGATCAGAGGAAGTGGAACTTCTGGCAGTCGTGGATGTACTGCTCAGAGGAGGGCAGGATGTGAAGCTGGTTTCCGTTACCGGAAGCAGAGACGTGGTTAGTGCCCATCAGATTAAGATACAGGCAGATCTCGAATTTTCAGAGGCTGATTTTTCCGACGCGGATGTTCTGTTTTTACCGGGCGGAATGCCGGGAACGAGAAATTTAGCGGCTCACCGGGGATTATGTGACGAACTGTTAAAGGCGGACAGGGCAGGAAAGAGGCTGGCAGCCATCTGCGCCGGTCCAAGTGTTCTCGGGGGACTGGGAATCCTGGAAGGGAGAAAGGCCACGTGTTATCCGGGCTTTGAAGGGGAACTGAAGGGTGCGGAATATACGAGACAGGGCGTCGTAACGGATGGCAATGTGACGACTGCCAGAGGTCTGGGCTATGCACTGGATCTGGGAATCGAACTGCTGGCGCTTCTGACGGACAGGGAGCATGCGGCTCAGATCAAAGAATCGATCCAGTATGATCAGATTCCAATGTGAGGATAAGGACGTGATGGGGATGAAGATGAAAAAAAACTGGGTACTGCCGGTCCTGGCTGCGGGGATTTTAGCATCCGGCTTAACGGGGTGTGAAAAGAAGGATCCTTACGGCCTTTCGGCAAAGAATCCTGTAACGATTACGATCTGGCACTATTACAACGGTGTTCAGAAGGAGGGCTTTGATCAGCTGGTTCAGACATTTAACGAGTCGGAAGGCCGGGAAAAGGGAATTATCGTGGAAGCCTACAGCAAAGGCAGCATCGATGATTTAAGCCAGGCGGTGACGGACAGCATTGATAAGAAGATAGGCTCTGATCCGATTCCGGATGTTTTTGCGGCGTATGCCGATAAAGTCTATGAGATTGACCGGAGAGGGATGGCGGTTGATATCAGCAAATATCTGACTGCGGAAGAGATCGGCGAGTATGTCGACGCCTACATAGAAGAAGGAAGGTTTGACGGAAGCGAGGGAATCAAGGTATTCCCGGTGGCGAAATCAACGGAAGTTTTTGCGATTAATAAGACAGACTGGGATAAATTTGCAGAGGCGACCGGTGAGACAGACGCGGCTTTTTCCTCCTGGGAGGGAATCACGCGTGTGGCAGAGAAGTATTATAAATGGACGGACAGCCTGACCGAGACGCCTGACGATGGAAAGGCATTCTTCGGAAGAGACGCATTTGCCAACTATATCATTATAGGAAGCCTGCAGCTGGGGCATGAGATCTTCCGTGTGGAAAACGGAGAAGTAATCATGGATTTTGACCGGACCGCGATGAAGCGGCTCTGGGATAATTATTATGTCCCATACGTCAACGGTTACTTTGGCGCATTTGGAAAGTTCAGAAGCGACGATGTGAAGACGGGACAGCTGGCGGCCTTTGTGGGATCAACCAGTGGATTTGCATATTTTCCGACCAGTGTCACTCTGGAGGATGGCACCAGCTATCCGATCGAAAGCAAGGTCTATCCGCTTCCCAATTTTTCAGGCACGGAGCCGTGCGCCGTTCAGCAGGGAGCAGGCATGATGATCCTGAAATCTGAGGAAAAAAAAGAGTATGCGGCTGCCACTTTTTTGAAATGGTTTACGGGTGTTGACAATAACATCAGATTTTCCGTATCCTCCGGTTATCTGCCGGTGAAGAAGGAAGCGGGAGTGAAGGAGCGGCTGGAGACCGTGCTGGCGGAAGCCGGTGAGGAAGATGCGGCAAGTGACAATCTGCTGATCGGTCTGGAGACTGCCAACAAATATGAGCTGTATACAACGAAGCCTTTCGAAGGCGGAGACCGCGCCCGCGCGGTGTTAAACGCCACCATGGCGGATAAGGCCGGGGAGGACAGAGAGATCGTGCTGTCTCTCATGGCGCAGGGAATGCCCAGGGAGGAAGCGGCAGCACAGTTTACCACGGAAGAAAATTTTGAACGGTGGTATGAAGATACAAAAGAACAACTGGAGACCATTATTGGAGAGTAGTTATGAAAAAAAGCAGGAATGAATCCATCAGAACCCATCTGCTCTGGCCGCTGTTAGTGCTGCTCATTATACAGGCACTGATTATGGCCGGTATGGTTCTGTTCGGCGGTGTTTCTAAAAAACTGAAGAATAATGAAATCCATATTTTAAGCGAAAATACGGATAATACCAGACTGTATCTGGAGAAGGAGACGATCCACCAGTGGATTAACGTCATCAACGACTCCGGATCAATGGCGTCTGAGATTCAGTCAGTTTTAGACGAACAGCATAAAGATGCGTCCTGTATTTCAAACGATTACGATTTAAACCGGAAGATTGCCGACGGGATTATCAACCGGGCTGTCGATCTCATGCGCCGCAGCTACGGTACGGGCATATTTGTTGTGTTAAACGGTCCGGCCGCGCAGAACAGTACGGAAAATACGAAGGCCGGGTTTTATATTCGTGATTCGAATCCGGGCAGAAGTTATAATCAGGATAATTCGTCCCTGCTTTTGGAACGGGGGCTTCCTTCTCTTGCCAATAAATACGGGATTCCGCTGGATTCCTTCTGGGATCTTGGGTTTGACGTAACTGCGGATGACGGCAGCACCGATTACTATAAAAAACCGTTTGATTCCGCAGTGGAAAATCAGGCAAAGGCCGGAGAACGGCTGAATTTTGCGTATTTGAGCAAACCGTTTCGGCTGAGTCCGAAAGATATTCCTGTTATTACATACTCTGCCCCCATTATTCTGGAAGATGGCAGTGTTGTGGGCGTATTCGGACTGGAGATGGGGATCGGAAGGATTGAACAGGTACTGAGCGCCGACAGGACGGAGAGCAGCTTTGAGGTCTGCTACGCCCTGGGAGTCCGCCAGGCAGGTGAGAACATCATCACTCCGGTTGCCTCCTCCGGCTATCTCTATAATCAGTATTTTAAGGGCGATGAATATCTGGAATATACGGATAATGAGGAGGAGGGGATCGGTGAACTCCGCTCCTCCGACCGGGCCGGCTGGTATGCCAGTGTCAAACAGCTGGACGTATATAATTATAATACACCGTTTGAACAGGAGGAGTGGGTCCTGGTCGGTATGGCCAGGAAGAATGACCTGCTGTCCTTTTACAATTCTATCCGCGGCATGCTGCTGAGCTCTATTCTGATTCCGATTATTCTGAGTGTATTCGGAGTCTTCGTGATCGGAAAGATTGTAACCGATCCGATCCGCGGTCTCGTGAACGAAGTGCGTAAGCGCTCCGGGGAGCACGGTCTTACACTGACCCGGGTTCACATCGGGGAAATCGACGAGCTGACTGAGACAATCGAACAGCTGAGCGCCGATGTCGAACGGTCCGCATCGAAGATATCCAGCATTCTGGAGCATGCCAACGTGCTGATCGGCGTGTTTGAATATGAAGAAACGAACGAAAGCGTATTCTGCAGCCGTTCTATTTTCGAGATGATGGGCTGGGCTGAACCGGAGGAGCCCTACTGCTATATGAGCAGCGGGGAGTTTCAGAAGCGGATGGAAGAGGCAATCCGAAATACAAAAAAAGATGGTGTCAATTACCTGTTTCACATTAACGTCTCTCCGGCGTCAGACGATACGGGGGAGGCAGGTGTGTCCTGCGGGCCGGCAGCATTCAGCCGGGGGCGCTGGGTACGGCTGATCCTGGATAAGCAGGAGCCGGGAACGATTCTCGGCGTGCTCTCGGATGTGACGAGTGACGTGGAGGAAAAGGAGAAGCTGGAGCGGGAGAGGAATTACGATCTGCTCACCAATCTCTATAACCGAAGGGCTTTCCGGGAGCAGCTGGTGGTAGCCATGGCGGATGGCGGCATTCAGACCGCGGCTGTGGCCATGTGGGATCTCGATAATTTAAAGTATATCAACGATACGTACGGCCATGACGAGGGCGACCGCTATATCGTTCTGTTTGCCAGCTGTCTAAAACGGCTGGAGAAGGATGGCGCCATTGTCTCGCGTTATTCCGGCGACGAATTCGTCACGCTGATTTACGGGAGCGGCGGAAAAGAGGAGATCCGGCATAGAGTCACTGGTTTCATGCAGTTTTTACAGACGGTCAGCCTTGAGATGAAGGGCGGGTATCAGATCCCGATCCGTGTTTCCGGAGGAATGGCGTGGTATCCGGACGACGCCGTGGATTTTGACACACTGTTAAATTACGCTGATTTTGCCATGTACATGGTGAAACACAGCGTGAAGGGCATTATCATGGAATTTGATTCCAACGACTACTCCAATAATTCCTACATGCTGGCCGGCCGGGAAGAATTAAACCGGATGCTGGAGACGCGGGAGGTGGATTTTGCATTCCAGCCGATTACGAGGCGGGATGGAAGCGTCTTTGGCTACGAACTGCTGATGCGGCCCAATTTTACGAATTTAAAGGGAATAAAGGAGGTTCTGAATCTGGCGAGGGCACAGGCGAAGCTTACGCAGATGGAGACGCTTACCTGGTATGCCGGACTGAAGGCTGTGGAAAAGCAGGATCAGGCGGGAGCGCTGGGACAGACGGAACGGCTCTTCATCAATTCCATCGCCAGCGCCTGTATGTCGAAGGAGGAGGAGGGGGATCTCTGGAACCGCTACGGCCGCTATCTGTCGCGTGTTGTGACGGAGCTTACGGAGGGGGAACCCGTCAACCAGGAGTATATGAGGCAGAAGATTGCGGTGACCAAAGCATGGAATGGGCTGATCGCCATCGACGATTTCGGCGCCGGATACAACAGTGAAACCGTGCTTCTCGACATGGAGCCCGATATCATCAAGGTGGACATGAGCCTGGTGCAGCGGATCCATGAAGATCCCAACCGCCAGCTGATCCTGAATAATATTCTGGACTTCGCGGCACAGAATCATATCACGGTTCTGGCGGAGGGCGTGGAGACGAAGGAAGAGCTGGAGTTCCTGATCCAGTGCGGAGTAGAACTGTTCCAGGGATACTACATTGGACGGCCTCAGATGGAAATCCGTCCAATCGATCCGTACATCGTCAGGAAAATGCAGGAATTCGCCGAAAAATCGGACTTTTCACAGAAATAGTACTGGAATTTACCGAATGAGTATGCTATAATGCTAAATTGAAGTGTAACGCCCTGTCGGTATGGCGGTTCACATATATATTCAAGGAGGAACCCATAGAATGAGTTTACAAGTAGAGAAATTAGAAAAGAACATGGCAAAAATAACCGTAGAGGTACCAGCTGAACAGTTTGAGAAAGCGCTCACCGCGGCTTTTAATAAGAATAAGAGCAGATTCAACATACCTGGCTTCAGAAAAGGAAAAGCTCCTCAGGCCATGGTAGAAAAGATGTACGGCGTAGAGGTATTATATGAGGATGCCATCAATGAGGCGCTCGACGCTACTTACGGCGATGCCGTTACCGAGAGCGGACTGGAGGTTGTATCCAGACCTGAAATCGACGTTGTACAGGTTGAGAAGGGAAAAGAACTTATCTACACAGCGACTGTTGCTGTTAAGCCGGAGGTAACACTCGGCGAATACAAAGGAATCGAAGTAGAGAAGGCATCCGCTGAAGTGACTGACGAGGACATCGAGGCAGAGCTTAAGAAGGTTCAGGAGCAGAACTCCAGACTGATCACCGTAGAGGACAGAGCTGTGGAAGACGGAGACCAGACTGTTATTGATTTCGAAGGATCTGTAGACGGAACCCCATTTGAAGGCGGAAAGGGCGAGGATTATCCTTTAACCATCGGTTCCCATTCCTTCATCGATACATTTGAAGAGCAGTTAATCGGTAAGAACATCGGCGAAGAGTGCGAAGTTCACGTAACCTTCCCGGAGGAATACCATGCAAAGGAACTGGCGGGTAAGCCGGCAGTATTCAAGGTAACTGTTAAAGAGATCAAGAGAAAAGAACTTCCGGAATTAAACGATGAGTTTGCCGGAGAGGTATCTGAGTTCGAGACTCTCGAAGAGTACAAGAACGATGTAAAGTCCAAGCTTTCTTTAAAGAAGCAGAAAGACGCCGCTACAGAGAATGAGAATCACGTTGTTGACAAGGTAGTTGAGAATGCGCAGATGGATATTCCGGAGCCGATGATCGACAGCCAGGTGAATAATATGGTGAATGACTATGCAAGAAGAATGCAGAGCCAGGGCCTTTCCCTTGAACAGTACATGCAGTTTACAGGTATGACAATCGAGACTTTAAAGGAACAGATGAAGCCGCAGGCAGTTAAGAGAATTCAGACCAGACTCGTATTAGAAGCGATCGTGAAGGCTGAGAATATCACGGTTTCCGATGAAGCTGTTGAGAAAGAGATCGCAGACATGGCGGAATCCTACAAGATGGAAGTTGCCCAGATTAAGGAATACATGGGTGAGAACGGCATCGAGCAGATGAAGGAAGACTTAGCGGTTCAGGAGGCAGTTGATTTCCTGGTTGCTGAGGCAAAGTTAGTTTAATACGTTCAGAAGACCGGGGAGATTCCTGACAAAGTCTGGAGTCTGCTCGGCTTTCGTAATATAAGGACAGGAGGAAACAATATGAGTTTAGTACCTTATGTCATTGAATCGACGAGTAAGGGCGAGCGTTCTTACGATATTTATTCAAGACTCTTAAAAGAAAGAATCATTTTCCTGGGTGAAGAAGTGACGGATGTATCCGCGAGCATCGTTGTAGCCCAGCTTCTGTTTCTGGAGGCGGAGGATCCCAATAAGGACATCAACCTCTATATCAACAGCCCGGGCGGTTCCGTAACCGCAGGTATGGCGATCTACGATACGATGAACTATATCAAGTGTGATGTTTCCACCGTATGTATGGGCATGGCGGCCAGCATGGGCGCATTTTTACTGTCCGGCGGTGCAAAGGGAAAGAGATTCGCTCTTCCCAACGCAGAGATTATGATTCATCAGCCTTCCGGCGGCGCACAGGGACAGGCGACGGAGATCAAAATTGTTGCAGAAAACATCTTAAAGATCAAAAAGCGTTTGAACGAGATTCTGGCTGCAAACACAGGCCAGCCGTATGAAGTAATCGAACGCGATACAGAGCGCGACAATTACATGAACGCAGAAGAAGCAAAAGCTTACGGCCTGATTGATGAAATCATTTACAGCCACGAGCATTAAGCCAGAATGAAGTTAGTGATTAAATGAGAAAGAATGAGGTGTGTATATGCCGGTCAGAACGGACGACAAAATCCGATGCTCTTTTTGCGGGAAAACGCAGGACCAGGTAAAGAAACTGATTGCCGGTTCCAATAATGTCTATATCTGTGATGAGTGTATCGATCTCTGTGCAGAGATATTAGAAGAAGAGTTCGACAGTCATGAAGAAGAAGGGCCTGATTTCAGCGACATCAACTTAATGAAGCCGAAGGAGATCAAGTCATTTCTGGATGACTACGTCATTGGGCAGGACAGTGCGAAAAAAGTATTGTCTGTAGCGGTCTATAATCACTATAAGAGAATCACGTCCAGGCGAAGCATGGATGTGGATGTACAGAAGAGCAATATCCTGATGCTAGGGCCAACCGGCTGCGGAAAAACGTACGTGGCGCAGACGCTTGCAAAAGTGCTGAACGTGCCGTTTGCCATCGCGGATGCCACCGCTCTCACAGAGGCGGGCTACGTGGGTGAGGATGTAGAGAATATTCTGCTCAAGCTGATTCAGGCAGCAGATTACGATATCAGCAGGGCTGAATACGGTATTATTTATATCGATGAAATTGATAAGATAACGAAAAAATCCGAGAACGTGTCCATCACGAGAGACGTATCCGGTGAAGGAGTGCAGCAGGCACTCTTAAAGATTCTGGAGGGGACGGTTGCCAGCGTTCCGCCGCAGGGCGGAAGAAAGCATCCGCACCAGGAGCTTCTTCAGATCGATACCACGAATATTCTGTTTATCTGCGGCGGAGCCTTCGACGGGCTTGAGAAGATCATCGAGAGCCGCTTAAGCGCGGGTTCCATCGGCTTTAACGCCGAGATCGTGGATAAGAACCGAACCGATATCGATGATCTGCTGAAGAAAGTCCTTCCGCAGGATCTTGTAAAATTCGGTCTGATTCCGGAGTTTATCGGCCGTGTGCCGGTTACGGTTTCCTTAGAGCTTCTCGATAAGGAGGCTCTGGTAAAAATTCTGACAGAACCGAAAAACGCCTTAATCAAACAGTATCAGAAGCTGTTTGAGCTGGACGATGTGAAGCTGGAACTGACCGAGGAAGCCGTCGAAAGGATTGCGGAGCTGGCAGTGGAGAGAAAGACGGGGGCCAGAGGCCTGCGCTCTATTATGGAGAGCGTCATGATGGATATCATGTATGAGATTCCATCCGACAGCAATATCGGTATCTGTACGATTACCAAGGCTGTCGTGAACAAAGAGGGAGAGCCGGAGATCATCTACAGAGATACGACGGTGCCCAGAAAATCCCTGGCACAGAAACTGAGAAAAGATAAGACAGGCGAGATTGCATAGGATCCAGAGAAAGTTCGGAAAGGTGTTACAGCAGGAAGAACTGCTGCAGCACCTTTCCTTATTTCCGCAGGCAGCGAGCCAAACGGACGCGCGGGCAGAAAGTCAGATGGCCCGTCCGTTCTGTCGGGATGCAAAGGAGAGAAAAATGGAAGATAAGACAATAACGATGCCGGTCATTGCTTTGCGTGGCATGACTGTCCTTCCTAAAATGATGATACATTTCGATATCAGCCGCAGTAAATCCATCGCGGCTGTGGAGAAGGCGATGATCGGAGACCAGAAAGTCTGCCTCGTTACCCAGAAGAACAGTGAGGAAGCAGATCCGGGAATCGATGAGCTCTATCAGGTAGGCTGTGTGGCGCTGATCAAGCAGCTGGTGAAGATTCCGAACAATGTGGTACGTGTCATGGTCGAGGGCCTGGAGCGAGTGGAGCTTCTGGGACTGGACAGCGAGGAACCCATGCTTGTAGGCGAAATTGAAGGTCTGACGGAATCGGATGATTCCCTGGACTGCGTTACGAGACAGGCCATGGTTCGGATCCTGAAGGAAAAACTGGAAGAATACGGCAGGGAAAACCCCAGGATGCTGAAGGAAGTCTTCCCGAACCTGATGATGGTTACAGATTTAGGCGAGCTTCTGGATCAGATTGCGATCCAGCTTCCGTGGGACTACAAGAGCCGCCAGCAGGTTCTGGAATGTGTACTGCTGGAAGAACGGTATGAGACTGTCATGGGAAATCTCCTGACAGAGATCGAGATTACCCGCGTAAAACGGGAGATCCAGGGCCGTGTCAAGGAGAATGTAGATAAGAACCAGAAGGACTATATCCTGCGGGAGCAGTTAAAGGTAATCCGCGAGGAGCTGGGGGAGGATAATCCTTTGTCCGATGCGGATGAATATGAGAAGCAGCTGAAGGCTCTGAAGGCGGACAAGGAGACGAAGGACAAAATCCACAGGGAAATCGAGCGGTTTAAGGCCATGCCGGGAGGCAGCCAGGAAGCCAATGTACTCCGGATGTATCTGGAGACGGTGCTGGATCTTCCGTGGAAAAAAATGTCGAAGGACAACAACAATATGACTCACGCCGAAGAGATCCTAAACGCGGATCATTACGGTCTGGAAAAGGTGAAGGAGAGGATTCTGGAATATCTGGCTGTCCGCATTCTGACGAAGAAGGGGACAAGCCCGATTATCTGCCTGGTGGGACCTCCGGGAACCGGTAAAACATCCATCGCCCGGTCCGTGGCAAGGGCGCTGAACAAGCAGTACGTCCGCATCAGCCTTGGAGGAATCCATGACGAGGCGGAGATCAGAGGCCACCGGAAGACGTATGTCGGAGCCATGCCGGGCCGAATAGTGGAAGCCATGCGCCAGGCGGGCGTCAGCAATCCGCTGATGCTGTTGGATGAGATCGACAAGGTGAGCAGCGATTATAAGGGAGACACTTCATCGGCGCTTTTGGAGGTTCTGGACAGCGAACAGAATGTGAAGTTCCGGGACCATTATGTGGAACTGCCCATTGATCTGTCCAATGTGCTGTTTATCGCAACGGCAAATACGACGCAGACGATTCCGGGTCCGCTTCTCGACCGTATGGAAGTGATTGAAGTAAACAGCTATACGGAGAATGAAAAGTTCCATATTGCGAAAAACTATCTGGTAAGGAAGCAGCTGGAACGGAACGGACTGACGGAGGAACAGGTCTCCATCACCGATAAGGCTCTGGAGAAGATTATCCATAATTATACCAGGGAAGCGGGAGTGAGAAATCTGGAACGCCGGATCGGCGATATCTGCAGGAAGGCGGCCAGGGAGTTTCTGGAAGATAAGAAAAAGGCAATCCGGATCACGGAAAACGGACTGGAAAAGTATCTGGGCAAGGAAAAGATTACCTTTGAGGATGTCAACGAGGAAGATCAGGTGGGAATCGTAAGAGGACTGGCCTGGACCAGTGTGGGCGGAGATACCTTACAGATCGAGGTCAACGTCATGCCGGGGAAGGGAACGCTTCAGATGACCGGCCAGATGGGCGATGTGATGAAGGAATCGGCTCAGACGGCATTAAGCTACATTCGTTCCATCTGCCCGGATTACGGCGTAGCGGACGATTACTTTGAAAAACACGATATTCACCTCCATATTCCGGAGGGAGCGGTGCCGAAGGACGGTCCTTCAGCCGGCATTACCATGGCAACCGCCATGCTTTCGGCTGTGACAGGCAGAAAAGTGGATGCAAAGCTGGCTATGACGGGTGAGATTACGCTGCGCGGAAGGGTGCTTCCGATCGGCGGCTTAAAGGAGAAGATCCTGGCAGCCAGGATGGCTCATATGAAAAGAGTTCTCGTACCGGATAAGAACAGGCCTGATATTGCGGAGCTGTCGAAGGAGATCACGAAAGGGCTGACCATCATTTTTGTGAAGGATATGGCTGATGTGCTTAAGGAAGCTCTGGTATCACCTGCGCCAGTGAGCGAATAGAAAGGAATCCATATGATTATCAAAACCGTAGAACTGGAGACTGTGTGCGGAATCACCAGCACGCTTCCGGAAAATACAAGGCCGGAGTTTGCATTTGCAGGGAAATCCAATGTGGGAAAGTCGTCGTTAATCAATGCGCTGATGAACCGCAAGGCTTATGCGCGAACTTCCTCCCAGCCGGGCAAAACACAGACCATCAATTTTTACAACATTAACGACACTCTTTACTACGTGGATTTACCCGGCTACGGCTATGCAAAGGTAACACAGGAGGTAAAGGCCAAGTGGGGGAAGATGATCGAAAACTACCTTCACAAATCCCCAATGCTGAAGTGTGTCTTTCTTCTGATTGATATTCGCCATGAGCCGTCTGTGAACGACAAGACCATGTATGACTGGGTTGTTTTTAACGGGTATCAGCCGGTGATTATAGCGACGAAGCTGGACAAGATCAAGAGAAGCCAGGTGCAGAAGCATTTGAAAATGGTGCGCCAGGGACTGGGGATCGGCCAGGATGTAACGGTTATTCCGTTTTCTGCTGAGACAAAGCAGGGCAGAGAAGAAATATGGGCCCTGATTGAGGAAATGACGGGAGAGTCTTGACAAGAAGTAAAAATCTTTTTATAATGAACCTATTTATGATATAGCTTTTTGATACATAGGTTTCATTTCATAAGAGAAGAGGAGAAAACAGTTATGAAAAAAACAGGAAAAAGTCTGGCAGCAGCGTGTCTTGCGGCGGTTTTAGCCGTGTCGGCGCTGACTGCATGTGGAAGCAAGAGCCCGGCGGGGGATACAGCTGCCGCCGGAACGGAGACGACTGCGGCGGGAGCAGAGAACGCTGCTGCCGGGAATGAGGGAGAGAAGAAGGTCTTAAAGGTTGCAATGGAATGCAGCTATGCACCGTACAACTGGACCCAGCCTACCGATGGTAACGGAGCCGTGCCGATCTCGGGAAGCTCTGATTTTGCATACGGATACGATGTTATGATGGCGAAGAAGATTGCTGATACGCTGGGGTATGAACTGGAGATCGTGAAGCTGGACTGGGATTCCCTGGTGCCGGCAGTACAGTCCGGAAAGGTAGACTGTGTGATTGCAGGCCAGTCGATCACCTCCGAGCGTCTTCAGTCCGTCGATTTTACAGAGCCGTATTATTATGCAACAATCGTGACTCTGGTCAAGTCAGGAAGCAAGTATGAGAATGCGGCCAGTGTCGCAGATCTTGCAGGTGCAACCGCTACCTCCCAGATGAATACAATCTGGTATGACAACTGTCTGCCGCAGATCCAGGATGCAACCATTCAGCCGGCACAGGAATCCGCACCGGCCATGCTGGTAGCGTTAAGCTCAGGCAGATGTGATCTGGTGGTGACTGATAAGCCTACGGGACAGGCTGCGCTTATTGCATATCCGGATTTCAAGCTTCTTGATTTTACCGGTACAGAGGGTGAATTCAAGGTATCAGATGAAGACATCAACATTGGTATCTCTTTAAAGAAGGGAAATACAGAATTGAAGGAAGCCATCGATGGCGTGCTCGCTGCGATGACCGAGGATGATTTTAACAGGATGATGGAAGAGGCGATTTCCGTACAGCCGTTATCTGAATAATTAGAATAAGAGAGATCTTCAGGGCTTGCAGGCACGGGACAGTGTAGTCGATTTCCGTGCCGCTTGTTCTGTTCGGACAAAAATTTGCAAAAAGGAGAAGTAATCTTATGTCACTGCCCTCAGATTTTTTTGGAAGGATTGTGTTTATCCTGCAGAAGTACGGGGTATCATTTTTAGACGGTGCAGGAAAGACCATGATGATTGCCATTGTTGGCACCCTTATCGGCTGCCTGATTGGTTTCGCAGTCGGAATTGTCCAGACGATTCCTGTAGGTAAGTCGGACAACCCGGTAAAAAAGGTGATCCTGGGTTTTATTAAGCTGATACTGAATGTGTATGTGGAGGTATTCCGCGGAACGCCCATGATGGTTCAGGCCATGTTTATTTACTATGGATCCTCCGCGCTTTTCGGCCTTAACATGTCTCCGATGTTTGCCGCCTATTTCATCGTTTCCATCAATACGGGCGCCTATATGGCGGAGACGGTGCGAGGGGGAATCCTTTCCATCGATCCGGGCCAGACTGAGGGAGCGAAGGCCATCGGCATGACGCATTACCAGACCATGGTTAACGTCATTATGCCTCAGGCGCTGCGCAACATCATGCCGCAGATCGGCAATAACCTGATTATCAATATTAAGGATACGTGCGTACTGTCTGCGATTGGCGTGGTAGAGCTGTTCTACGCTACGAAGAGTGTGGCCGGTGCGTATTATACGTATTTCGAGGCGTTTACCATCACCATGGTGATCTATTTTGTCCTTACCTTCACCTGCTCCAGAATCTTGCGGTACTGGGAAAAGAAAATGGATGGTCCGGACAGCTACGATCTTGCGACCACCGATACGCTTGCCTATACCAGCGGCATGGTGAAATTCCCTGATCCAAATGAGAAGGAGGACAAGTAATTATGGCTGGATCAACAGTATTGGAAATCCATCATTTAAGTAAGACCTTCGGGACCAATGTGGTCCTCCGGGATATTGATTTCTCCGTTGCAGTGGGGGATGTTACGTGTATTATCGGGGCCTCCGGGTCTGGTAAATCCACGCTGCTTCGCTGCATAAATTTACTGGAGACACCGACTACGGGGGATATTCTGTATCACAATACGGATATTACCAGCGGAAAGATGAGCGCCGCGTCATACCGGACGAAAGTGGGCATGGTGTTCCAAAGCTTTAATTTATTTAACAACATGACGGTTCTGGACAACTGTATGGTGGGCCAGGTTAAGGTTTTAAAGAAAAGTAAGGAAGATGCGAAGCGCAATGCCATGCGGTTCCTGGAAAAGGTAGGGATGGCTCCGTATATTAATGCAAAGCCGAGACAGCTTTCCGGCGGCCAGAAGCAGCGTGTGGCCATCGCCAGGGCGCTTGCCATGGAACCGGAGATTCTACTGTTTGATGAGCCGACCTCGGCTCTGGATCCGCAGATGGTCGGGGAGGTACTGGCCGTCATGAGGACGCTGGCGAGGGAAGGGCTGACCATGATCATTGTAACCCACGAGATGGCGTTTGCCAGAGATGTCTCGAACCATGTGGTCTATATGGCTGATGGTGTCATTGAGGAAGAGGGAGCGCCGGCGGATATCTTCGGAAATCCGCAGAAGACTTCGACGAAGGAATTTTTGAGCAGGTTTATGCAGGGGTAATAAATCGCGAGCCTGGTTCAGGCGGTCTAAAGATTATATATGGAAATCGCAATCCGATATAGGGACTGTGCAAAGTCTGTTGATTTTGCACAGTCCTCTTTCTATAATGGGCATAAATTCAAATATGACAGCAGTCAGGAGGAAGAAATTATGCCGGAAAGTTTTATGGGAGGGATTGGATACATCTTACAGGAGTATGGAATGTCATATCTGCTGGGAGCCGCAAAGACAATGAAGATTGCTCTGGTTGGAACGTCGATCGGATGTCTGATTGGCCTTGCGGTCGGTATTATCCGCACCATACCTGTCAAAAAGGATGACCGTATGGGCAGAAAGGCTTTTTTAACAGCGGTTAAAGCTGTGATGGCGGCCTATGTGGAGATTTTCAGGGGAACACCCATGATGGTGCAGGCCATGTTTCTGTTCTTTGGGGCATCCGCGGTATTTCAGATTAACATGTCTATTGGTTTTGCCGCCTTCTTTATCGTCTCTATCAATACGGGCGCATACATGGCGGAATCGGTCAGAGGCGGTATTAATTCTACGGATCCGGGGCAGACGGAGGGGGCCAAGGCACTGGGAATGACACATGTTCAGACGATGGTGCTTGTTGTGCTGCCCCAGGCTCTCAGAAATATTATGCCTCAAATCGGAAATAATCTGATCATTAATATCAAGGATACGTGTGTGCTGTCCGTGATCGGTGTGGTTGAACTGTTCTACACGTCTAAAGGAGTTGCGGGAGCGTACTATCGGTATTTCGAGGCATTTACCATTACCATGGTGCTGTATTTTGTTTTAACCTTTACATGTTCCCGTATTCTGCTTCTTATTGAAAAACGTATGGACGGGAACGGGAGTTATAAGATGGAGCCTCAGGCGGCCGGGAAAGGAGCAGTATTATGAGCGGGACGGAAGCTATTCTGGAAATGAGGCATATTGGGAAGTACTTCGGAGCAAATGTTGTACTGCGCGACGTTAATTTTTCTGTGAGGGAGGGGGAGGTTACCTGTATCATTGGAGCGTCGGGATCAGGAAAATCCACATTGCTGCGCTGCATCAATCTTTTGGAGATGCCGACCTCCGGAGAAATTCTTTACCGCGGCGAGAATATCTTAAAACCGGATATGGAGGAGGCGCCTTACAGAGCGAAGGTAGGCATGGTGTTTCAGAGCTTCAACCTTTTTCAGAATATGACGGTCCTTGACAACTGTATGGCCGGACAGATACACGTGGCGAGGCGCAGCAGAGAGACAGCCAGGGAAAAGGCCATGTATTACCTGACAAAGGTAGGAATGGAACCATACATACATGCAAAGCCGGGACAGCTGTCCGGCGGTCAGAAGCAGAGGGTGGCAATTGCCAGAGCCCTCGCCATGAACCCGGAGGTACTGTTGTTCGATGAACCGACGTCGGCACTCGATCCCCAGATGGTTGGGGAGGTGCTGACCGTCATGCGAAATCTTGCCTCGGAAGGACTGACCATGATTATCGTGACTCATGAGATGGCGTTTGCACGTGATGTTTCAAACCATGTTATCTATATGGCCAATGGTCTGATAGAGGAGGAAGGAACGCCGGAAGAGATATTTGAGACGCCAAAAAGGGAGTCTACGAAGAATTTTTTGAAACGTTTTCGGTGTGAGAAGTATATTGACGGGAGTCATTGACAGGGACCGGGCAGACAACTGTAATCATAATTAAAAAGGAAGGAAGCACTTTGACGTGCACCCTTCCTTTTTAATTATGATTTTAACCAACCGGCTCTATAGGAACCGATTCCACCGAGCCAGTTTCCGCCACAGCCGCCGTCTCCACGGGAACCGGCTTTATGATCTCTTTTTCCACCGGTTTCATCTCAGCCGGCACAGGAACAGCCGGTCTGGGCGGTGTTTTCTTCTCCTCCTGGGGTTGCTGCGGTTTGGCGAAGAGGCTGCGAACCTTAATCCGTATGAAGGTTTTAATGACCTTTACCGAGAGCAGGATGATGAAAACAGGAAGAATGACAGTCAGTATGATCCTGGCTTTTAAGAGAAATTTCCTGCGCTTCAGTCTTTTTAGTTCGGCCTGGTACTCGTCTCTGATTTCCTGTATGATGGATCTCTGTTTTTTTATCTGCATGAAAAGTTCCCCCTGATAATCGATAGTTTCTTACTCAAAAGCGATCTTCTTTTAAACGGTCTTATACGGTTTTTATATTAATCGCTCATAAGCGCCTTCATGGCAAAAGCATAGATTTCCTGGCTCTTGGCCTTCCAGTGGTCACACATGATCTCCGCCTGGTCCTTGTCGGGAACAGCCAGCTGTAAATCGATCAGACAGCTTTTCCCCTCACGCACTTCGCAGTGAACGATGTAATCCTGACTGGTGGATTTGTAGAAATCCGCGGTCACGCCCACCTCGTTGCGGAGGCGGAACTTGTTCTCTTTCAAATATTCATCGATGTCTTCAATGATGGCGGAGGATATCTTGTTGCCGAAGAACGACAGGGTTTCCTCTCCCTCCCGCGTGATCTCATAGCGGCTGCTGTTGTGGTTGGTCTCCACATGGAGGAGCTTTGCCTCCAGAAGTTCGTTTAATGCCTGGTTCAGTGTGAAATATGTGGTATATTCATGATCCAGGAAAAAATTTGACAGCTGCGCGCTGGTAAGGGGAAAATTGACCTGCTTCAGCATATACAAAATCATTAATTTATAAAGCGTCATGGGTTCTGACAACATAGGACACCCTCCATATAGTAGTTATTACTTTTGTATATGATCTTTCACTGCACGGCTGACGACATCGGCTACACGGGGGTCAAATGCCTCCGGCAGAATATGGTTTTCATCCAGAATGGATTCATCCACCAGCCCTGCGATAGCAGCGGCGGCAGCCAGCTTCATCTCCTCGGTGATGGCGGTGGCCCGTCCTTCCAGAGCCCCCTTAAAGATGCCGGGGAATACAACTACATTATTGACCTGATTAGGAAAATCAGACCTTCCGGTGCCGATAATTTTGGCTCCGGCCTCTTTCGCAAGGTCAGGCATGATCTCCGGAACAGGATTTGCCATGGCGAAGAGAATCGCATCTTTATTCATGGACGCGGCCATCTCCTTCGTCACGATTCCCGGTGCGGATACGCCGACAAAGATATCGGCGCCCTTCATGGCGTCGGCCAGGCTGCCGGATGCGCCCTCTAAGTTGGTCACCTCCACCATCTTTTCCTGCATCCAGTTTAAACCGTCCATACCCTTCTTTAAGATTCCGGCGCGGTCACACATGGTGATGTGGGGGAACCCATAGGTTAAGAGAAGCTTTGTGATGGCGATTCCGGCGGAACCGGCGCCATTGACAACCACGCGGCATTCTTCCTTCTTCTTGCCGGTTACCTTTAAGGCGTTGATGATTCCGGCCAGAACGACGATGGCGGTTCCATGCTGGTCATCGTGGAAGACTGGGATGGGGAGCAGTTCTTTTAAACGCTCTTCAATCTCAAAGCATCTGGGAGCGGAGATATCCTCTAAGTTGATGCCGCCGAAGGCGGGGGCGATGTTGACCACAGTCTTTATGATCTCTTCCGTGTCCTGGGTGTCAAGGCAGATGGGGAAGGCGTTGACGCCGCCGAATTCTTTAAAAAGAACCGCCTTGCCTTCCATGACCGGCATAGCGGCCAGGGGACCGATGTTGCCGAGGCCAAGAACTGCGCTGCCGTCGGAAACGACTGCGATCGTGTTGGATTTGATCGTATATTTATAAGCGGCTTCCGGGTCTTTCGCGATGACCTTGCAGGGTTCCGCAACGCCCGGGGTATAGGCAAGGGCTAAATCTTCTCTGCTTTTCACCTCGGCTTTGGACGTGGTTTCCAGCTTTCCGTTCCATTCTTCGTGTAATAATAATGCTTTTTCGTTCGTCGTCATTTGTCTCGTCCTTCTTCTACCAGTTTTTACTTTATCATACCAATTTTGGAGGGCTAAATCAAGAATCATTTACAAATATATTACAATATGGCAGCAGCTAAAGGCTGTAAAGCGATATGGCTCAGATAATCAAATATGAAAGCGGGAGAAGAAATACAGGTGTGCGGGCAAAATGTGGAAACAGAGAATTAAGGGTTTTAAATCAATGGAAAGTATGTTAGAATATAGAGTAATTAAACTGAGAGGTTAAAGCTGTCAGATAAAGAAGATTAGATATAGAATATGAGATATAGAGTATAAGATACAGAACATAAAAACGGAACATAAGATACAGAACACAAGATACAGGTGGTACTATGAGAGAACGAATCAACAGGCTGGCGAAAGGCATCATCGATTCGGAGGTTCCCGTGATTAAGGTCACTCCGAAAGAAACCACCGACGTGGTGCGTTCCGGCGGAGCCACGAGGCGGGAACTTGTCGTTACCAGTGAGAATAATCTGCATATAAAAGGACTTGCATATTCTTCCAATTTCCGCGTAAGGCTTTTAAACGGAGCGTTTGGCGGCACCTACAACCATCTGGTCTATGAGGTGAATACCAGTTTTTTGGAAGACGGAGATGTGATTAAGGGAGCTTTTTATCTGGTTACCAATGGTGGAGAGAGAGAAGTCCCTTATTCTTTTCGTGTGGAACTGAGTACGTCAGGGAAAGCATTGAGCGACTTAAAGACGGCGGAGGATTTCGCTGCGACAGCGAAGAACGACTATGAGACAGCGCTTCGCTTATTTGAATATAGAGATTTCTACGAGGCCCCCTTCATGAAGGATCTGCATGTGAGGGCCCTTTACGGTGGTTTAAAAGGAAGACCGGACAGAAAGAAGGAACTGGAGGAATTCTTAACCGGTCTTGGCGTCAAGGAGCCGGTAAAACTGTCCGCAGACGAGAGCGAACGGCGGTTTGATGAGCCGGCAGGAGTAATTGAGGAACGCATAACGGTAACCAGAAGCTGCTGGGGATACGTAAGCCTGGAGGTGACGGCTGACTGCGATTTTATAGAGATTCCGGTGAGAAATATCGGGGACCAGGATTTTACCGATGACATCTGTGAGATCGTCTACCGGATCCATCCGGGACGCATGCATCAGGGCTTGAACCAGGGCCGTATTATTATAACCGGAATTGAAGAGCGTTTCGTGGTTCCCGTGACTGCGATGGTGAATCCGGGCGGAGGTATTTCTGCGGAGGATGCCTACACAAAGGAAGCGGTGGCAGCGTATCTCCATCTGCGTCTGCAGAAAGAGGCGGGGGAATATGAGGAAGCTGTGCTCCGCGTTCCGGCGGACACGGATGAGGGGGACGTTCCTCATAACCGGATGCTTCGGGCGCTGGACGAGATCGAAGAGATGAAAGGACAGCTGGAAGCGATTAAGCTTTTAAGGGCTGAGATATACCTTTCAGACGGCAGGGAAAGCCAGGCGGCACTGCTGATGGACGAATGCCGGGAGAAGATCCTGGCGGAGCGGCAGGAAAAGCTGGAACTTTACTGTTACTATCAGTATCTGAGACTGATTCTGCAGCCGGATGAGTACCAGAAAGAATCGCTGGTCCGTCTGCTTAGAAAATATCTGGAGGAGAATCCGGATCTCCATAATCTGTTCCTGATTCTCTTAAAACTGGACCGTCGGATGAGTGAGAATCCGGGCGGAGCCTTATCCATGATGAGACGCCAGTTCGAAGCGGGCATGAGAAGCCCGTTTCTCTATCTGCATGCCTGCCGGCTGCTTTCGGAGGAGCCGGATCTGATCCGGAGCATTGGCCCGTTCGAGCTGCAGGTGCTGTCCTTTGGCGCCAGATACGGTGCCGCAGGGAAGGAATTTGCGCTGGCGGCGGCGAGGCTTACGCTGACCTCCAGACATTTTAACCGGCTTCACTACAGGGCGCTGGGACGCCTGTATGAGAAATATCCGGAAAAGGAAATACTGGAAGCAGTCTGCTCCATTCTGATCCGGGGCGAGAGCAGGAGCGCGGAATCATTTAAGTGGTATGAGAAGGGAATCAAAGAGGGAATCAGCCTGACGCGGCTTTACGAGTATTATCTGTATGCGCTTCCAAAGGATTACCGCTATCTGCTTCCCAAGGAAGTGCTCCTCTATTTCTCCTACGGCGGAAATGAACTGGACCGCCACAGCAGGGCGCTGCTCTATAAAAATGTACTGGTTTATTTAAAGGAATCAGATCCGCTGTACGAGGCATATGAGCGCGACATTGAAAAGTTTGCCACAGAGCAGCTGTTTGAATCGAGAATCGGAAGTAATCTGGCGGTTATTTACGAACACATGATTTATAAGGATGTCATTGACCTGCCCATGGCAAAGGTGCTGCCATCCATTCTGCGCTCTTACCGCGTGGAGTGCAAAAACATTAAGATGAAGTATGTGATTGTCTGTTACGAGGAGCTGCAGGAGGAGGACGCCTTTCTTCTGGATGACGGTGTGGCATACGTGCCTCTGTTTTCCGAACACAGCATTCTTTTGTTCCAGGATGCCTTTGGGAACCGATACAGTACGGTTCCTTACGAGAAGACGCCGGTGATGGACAAGCCGGATCTGGAAGCGCGCTGTTTTGAACTGTATCCCGATCATCCAATGCTCAGACTCCGGGCGTGCGATGAGGTTTTAAAGAGGGGAATTGCAGATGAGAAGGAGGCGGAGATGCTGGAGGATGCCATGGAGGACGGCAGGCTTCAGCCACTGTACCAGAGACTTCTGCTTTCCAGGATTATCGAGTATTACCAGCATATTCCGCTTCAGGCGGCAGATGAAGACAGCTCCGGGGGAGACACGTATCTGGTGCGTCTTGACAAGCGTCTTCTTACGAAGGAAGAGCGCCAGGGAATCTGTGAGACGTTAATCAGCCGTAATTATATCGAAGAAGCCTTTGATATGATACGGGAATTCGGATGCGAGGATATTCAGAGCAAGCGGCTCTTAAAGCTGTGTACCAGGATGATACTTAAGAATCTCTTTGATGAAGATCCGCTGCTTCTTCATCTGTCGTACCGGGTATTTCTGGAAGGCATGAGCGACAGCGTCATTCTGGATTACCTCTGCGAACACTACAACGGTCTGACGAATCAGATGTACCGGGTGCTTTTACAGGGAATTTCCGAGCATGTGGAGACGTATGATCTTGAGGAGCGTCTGGTGGCACAGATGATGTTTTCTGGCTGTACGGAGACCATAGACCGGGTTTTCAGCCTTTATATGAATAAAAAGAAGACGAGCGACAACATCGTCCGGGCTTATTTTACGATTAAGAGTTCGGAATATTTCCTTGAAGATAAGACTCCGGACGACAAGGTTTTTGCCTATCTGGAAGGCGCGGTCAACAGCTCTGCGGATAAGGAGAGGATACCGACGATCTATCTGCTGGCGTTGACCAAATATTATTCAGAGCTTTCCTCGCTGGAGGAGGAGCAGAAGGAACTGCTGCGAAGCACGACTGCGGTTCTCTTAGAGGCGGGGCTGGTGTTCCCGTACTTCAAGACGCTGGCGAAATACGTTCCCATGCCGGAGGATATCATGGATAAGGCTATGATCCAGTACCATTCGGACAGGAACGCGCGGATCGATTTTGAGGTACGGATTCTGCCTGATGAGGAGGAATACCACTGTGAGGATATCGGAAGGACATACCAGGGGATCTTCGTAAAGAAGAAGGTCCTGTTTGAAGGGGAAATCATGGAGTACCGGATCAGTGAACTGGAAGACGGCCAGTGGGTGCTGAAAAAAGAAGGAAGCGTCAGCTGTGACGCTGTATCGGCGGCCGGTGATACGGAAAGCAGATTTGCCTGTTTAAATGAAATGAGCCTGTGCTTAAGCCTTAAGGATGAGGAAGGGCTTAAGAAACGGATGCGGGAGTATTTAACGAAGAATGCTGCCGCGGAAGAATTATTTCCACTGATGTAGATAAGGGGATTGTCGATGGACGGATTGATAATTGGACTTGATTTATGTGATGCCTATACCAGGCTGTGCTGTCACGAACGTGAAAAAACGTGGTGTCTGCCGACGGTTATCTGCCGGAAGAAGGACGATGACGAGTGGTATGTGGGGGAAGAAGCTTACGCATACACTCTGGTGGGGGAGGGCATTATTGTAGACAAGCTTATAAAGATGGTCATGAAGGATGGAACCGCTACGCTGGGAGGCGTGAAATACGAGGGAACCACCCTGCTGAAGATCTATCTGAAGAAAATACTGGCGCTGGCAAAGGAGGAATTTTTTTCCGATGAGGTAAAGGAACTGGTGATCACACTGGAAAAGGTGGAGGTCAAGCTGATGGACGCGCTGATGTACTGTGCTGATTACTTAGAGATTCCCAGAGAACGGGTACATATTATCAGCCATACGGAGGGCTTTGTCTATTACGTTCTGAGTCAGAAAAAGGAAGTATGGAACAACCAGGTGGCGGTCTTCGATTTATCGGAGGACTCGCTTCATTACCATGAGTTAAAGGTTCAGCGGGGGATGAAGCAGATGACCGTGGTGGCAGAGGATGAGGCGCTGGAGGAAAGCTTCAATCTCGATATTTTAAACACCCCGTCCGGAGGAAAGCTGGCGGATAAGATCCTCAGCTCCTGTGCGGAGCGGCTGCTCTCCAAGAAGCTGTTTTCTTCCATTTTTCTGACCGGAAAGGGATTCGAGCGTCAGGACTGGGCGGGGGATTTCATGAAGCTTCTCTGCTCCAGGCGGAAGGTTTATATGGATCAGGAGCTGTTTGCCAGAGGCGCGGCTTTTAAGGGCATGGATTATCTTCATGAGAAGACGTCGTATCCCTTTGTCTGTGTCTGTGAAGGAAGGCTTCATTCGACGATTTCGATGAAGGTACTGCATAAGAACCGGGAGAGCCAGCTGATCGTGGCGGCGGCCGGTGACAACTGGTATGAGTCAAGAAGCAGCGTGGACTTAATCGTGGACAACCAGGATTACGTAGAGTTTTTAGTAACCCCTATGGACCCGAAGCAGAAAAAACTGGTAAAGATTCCCCTGGAGGGATTCCCGAAACGGCCGGCGAGGACGACGCGCGTGGGGATCAGCGTGGGATTTTTAGATGAGAAGACGATGGCGGTGGTCCTTAAGGACAAGGGCTTTGGGGAGCTGTTCCCGGCCTCCGATGCCGTAGTCAGACAAGAGGTTATGATATGAGCCTGATCCTATGCCGGCAGGAGCCGGTTAAACATCCTTTTTATTTCGAAGGCCTGGGAGTCCACCTTTATTCCTCCCAGGAGCTTTGCTATGTAATCTATCAGAATCCTCTTCTGGTACTGGATCATTTCGTGGATGAGCATTTAATAGAATTTATCCGTGACGAGCTGGAGATGGGATTTATGGCCGCCAAGCTGGAAAAATGGCAGCAGAGCGGAGAAGACGCGGACGAACTCCTGTTTTTAATTCTGACGGAATGTGACTATTACAATGCGGCTGAGATTAAACATTTCCGTCAGAAGATCGAGACCTACCGAAAGATGTCTCCGCACGAATTTGCCAAGGCCAAAGCCGATTATCTCTTTACGAGAAGACAGTACGGCAAGGCGGTTGCGGAATACGAGGGGATTTTAGAGATGCCCAAAGAGTCTTCTACAGACGACGCATTTTATGCAAAGATCTACAACAACTTAGGGGCCGCCTATGCCCGGTTATTTTCTATGGAGAAAGCGTATCAGGCCTATCAGAAGTCCTTTGATCTGGCAAAAAGCGGCGACGTGCTGAAACGCATTTACTACTTATCGAAATGGAATCCCAATCTGGTCTTAAAAGACCGTTTCCGGACTCTGATTACGGAAGACGTAAAGACAGGATGGGACGAAGAGATGAAGAAAGCGGAAGAAGCAGCGGAGAAGGCCGAGAGTTTAGAAAAACTAGAAGAGTTATTTCTAAAAGATCCAATAAAGCGCATGAAAGGCGCCGCCGACATGGTAAAAAGCTGGAAGGGGGAGTACCGAAACATGATATAGCACTGAGCAGTGCGAAAAAAGCCATAAGCAAATTTACGTTGTGCTTGCACATAAGTAAATTTGCTTATGGCTTTTTTCATAGGGCGAACGCCCGTCAGCGAGATGGAGCGAAGCGGAATCGAGCGGCCACTGCGGGCCAGCGGGCAACACAACAGACCAGCGGGCAACACTACAAACCAGGCTCTAAAAGAAGTTCACATTCCCCCTTGACATTTTCTTCCTCATCAACTAATATATAGATAATCTACATATAAAGATCATCTATATAAAAAACCACAAAAAGAAAGTGAGGTCCCCCATGCCTATCGACAAAAGCCTGATCTCAGGCAGCACTTCCATGCTTCTTCTAAAGCTTCTAACGGAAAAAGACATGTATGGATACGAGATGATAGAAACCCTCCGGAAGAAATCCAACGATGTATTTGAACTAAAAGCCGGAACCCTCTACCCTCTTTTACATTCCCTGGAACAGAAAGGATATTTAACCTCCTATGAAGAGGAGGCTTTCGGCAAGGTACGCAAATACTACAGCATCACCGGCGAGGGAAAGCGTTACCTAAAAGGAAAAGAAGAGGAATGGAAGCAATACGCCGGGGCGGTATCCGGAGTACTAGCACTGCATTGCATAAATCCCTGCGCTATAGCACCCGCTATCTACGCCAGGAGCACGCCCGCGAAGCTAGACGTAGGGTCCGCTACGCCGTCGCTTCGCGGACGCACACCTGACGCAGATATCAGGCACTATAACCCAGTTATTTATGCAACGCAGTACTAGGAGGTGCAGTCTATGGAACTTTCTGAATATCTTGATACCGTATCGGAGCAGATTCGTTGCAAAAGGGCCAGAACCATGGTCAGGGAGGAACTGGAAAACCATGTGCAGGAACAGGCGGAAGCATATGAGGCCGATGGCATGACGGCTCCTGAGGCGATGAGAGAGGCGGTCCGCCAGATGGGAGATCCTATAGAGACGGGAACTGCCTTAAACCGGATTCACCGACCGCAATTGGAATGGAAATTCCTCATTCTGGTGCTTCTGTTAAGCGCTTTAGGCCTTGCGCTTCAATACATGACATGTTATACCGGACTTTTCGGAGGTTTTTCCAGCGATCTTGCAGACTATTTCTGGAAACGCCAGTGTTTCTTTACCGTCGCAGGGCTCGGCGTCCTCGCCGCAGTCTATATCGTCGATTACACGATACTCGGCCGCTATCCCCTCCTTTTGTGGTTTGGTTACTTTGCTGTTATATTTATCATTGCAAATACCCATACCGTAATCATGGGAAAAGTGAGAATCTATAACTATCTGACACTGTTTTTGCCTCTCTACGCGGGGGTGCTCTACAGGTTCCGCTCAAAGGGATACGGAGCGGTGGCTGTCTGTTATCTCCTAAGCTTCATGCCGTTTTTCGTGGGACTGAAGACGATACTGGTACACGGCAGCCTGGAGCTTGCCGGCGGCTGTTTCCTGCTTCTGCTGATTGCCGTGTGCAAAGGAATCTTCCATGTCAGGAAGACCCGGACCATAGCAGCACTGATCGCTCTGCCTCTGATCACGTCCCTCCTCCTATACTGGAAGGGGGCTGATCTGGGGCTGCTGCATCATTACCAGCTGGCCAGGCTTCAGTACGTGTTCAGTCCGGATATGCTTGATTACAATTCCAATGGAGGGATTATTCCCTATCTTTGGGAGTCCGTCTCCGGTTTTCGAATGTTTGGCTCATCGGCGGCTCCGGTGCCGAAGGCAATGAAATCCTTAAACTGCGACTACGTTGTCTTTTTTGTTTTTGCCAAATACGGTATTGCCGCCGGAACCGCCATGCTGTCCATACTTGCCGTCACAGCGGTGAAGGCGTTTTCCATATCGCGGAGACAGAAGAACCGCCTTGGATTTCTAGTCGGGACGGCGTGTTCCGTGGTTCTGACCATTCAGATGATGGTCTATGTGGCGGCCAATTTCGGCGTACCGCTGGTAGAACCCATGACGATTCCGTTTCTGTCATACGGAGGGCAGAGCACCCTTGTGAATTACATATTGCTCGGACTGATTCTCAGCGTCCACAGAAACAAGGATATTGTCTCTGAAAGACATGGAACCCGGGGAAAATGGAAGATACGGCTGGAACGGATAGAATCGTAAGTGGAAAAAACTGCTGTGATATGATACACTAAAGCCTGTAGAATCTGAACGGTCATACTGAGAGCGAACCGTTCTGACAGGAGGATGCTATGGGTGATAATATATGGCAGAACGTATTTCAGGAGATATTTGAAAAGAATTTGGAACGAATGAAAAAAGAACCGGAAACTGCGGGACTCAATACCCTGTTTGACAGTGAAGGCGCATATGAACAGCTGACGATCGGAGAGGTGCGCTTAAATACCGGCAGGATAGAGATTGGAGATCCGCTCTGCTATATGAATACAAAGTATTCCTGTACGCTGGAGGAGACGGTGGAGCCGGGAAGCTATCCGGTATCCCTGTCTGTAATCGATCATCCGGTCTTTGGATTCCGTTTTCTGGCGGCGAAACTGGACGTAAATGGAAAGACGCCGGTCCGCTATGAACTGGCCATGCCTCAGGGCTGTACGATTGAAGATAAGGATAAACCGGGAGTGTTTGCCATGTTCGGCGTAGACACGGGGCTGGCCTGTATCTGTGACCGTGCCGTGTCTGCCGTCTATGATGATTTCATAAAAGAATGGCGCAGGAAGAATCCGGACAAAAACCTCTATGACGACTACTTTGAGGAGGTTATGAAGGCTTATGCGGAAGCATATCCCCGTTATCAGCGGGAGGACGGCGATTATCTGGACTGGTGCCCGCCGGGAAGTGATGGAAATTTGATTCTCTTTACCAGTGGTTTCGGTGACGGTGCGTACAGCGGCTACTGGGGCTTTGATGAGAATGGGGACAAAGCGTGTCTGGTGGTCCGTTTTATCGACCCGGAGGCCTACGACGTTCCCATGCCGGAGCTTCCGAGGCGTAAAAAGTTCTTCATGAAGGCGGAAGAGATAAAGCCGCTGCTTAAGAGCGGGCAGTTTGGAATCGCTACAGACAAGATTATGGTGGAAGGCTCTAAAGTGGGTTATATGGTGCGCAATGAACCGCAGGAGGAACACCCGGAGGACAGCGGATGGATTTTCTATGAGGGATCGGAAGACCGGGAATATTGTGAGGACAGCGGGAATTTCGGACTCTATGATCTGAACACGGTGGCAAACTATGATCCCGATATCATTCCGCTGCTTGACGCCCCCGCGGGCATGGCATTTTTCCGCGGTGATGACGGGGAATTCTATGTGGATGCGGGTGTTTAAGCTTACACTTGAAAATGTTACGAATCGTAACATTGAGATCCTGGCCGAAGGACATCAGATTATTAACAGACGGCCAGATGACGCGGTTAAATCTGAAAATAATATAGAAATGACCAGAATCAGGACCAACATTCTCGAAGAAGAAATTTAAAAAATAAAAAGAGCGACAGGGATTTAAGTTTTTTATACTTGATGCCACAGAGCAAAATTCTATTTACAGGGGTTGACAAATGATTAAAAAACCCCTATGATATCACCATAAAGAAAAAGGTAAGGAAAAAGAGGAGTATGTTCATAACCCTGACAGAGAAAACCATTCACCGGCTGAAAGATGGTTAAGGAAGTGTGTGCAGAAGGTAGCTTTGGAACCGGAGTGCTGAAATGCAGTAGTTGTGTTCAGTAGGTGCTCACGCGTGGTTTGCGTTAAAGACCGTGAGAGCTGCGGCACAGTCTGTCGCAGGAAAAAAGGTGGTACCGCGGATGATTCGCCCTTTGCATAGATATATGCAGAGGGTTTTTTTGTGCAGTACGAAGTTGCTCCTGTCGGACAGAATTGAGCCAGACAGGGAATTTTGAAAGGTTTCAGAACTTCATGAAACAGGGCAGACAGCCTTAGAAAAACAGCCTCAAAGAAAAGTCTTAGGAAAAAAATTCAGAGAGAAAACAGATAAGGAGAGTACTATGAAAGAACTGGAAAAAAACTATAACCCTGCCGAAATTGAGGGCAAGCTGTACCAGAAATGGCTGGACAAAAAGTATTTCCATGCGGAGCCTAATCCGGATAAGAAACCATTTACCATTGTGATGCCTCCGCCTAATATTACAGGCCAGCTCCATATGGGCCATGCGCTGGACAACACCATGCAGGACATTTTAATCCGCTACAAGCGCATGCAGGGATACGAGGCGCTCTGGCAGCCCGGCACTGACCATGCGGCGATCGCCACTGAAGTTAAGGTCATTGAGAGCCTGAAGAAGCAGGGCATCGATAAGGAAGATTTAGGCCGCGACGGGTTCCTGGAAAAATGCTGGGACTGGAGAAAGGAATACGGCGGACGCATTATCAATCAGCTTCATAAGATGGGCTCTTCCGCAGACTGGGACAGAGAACGTTTTACCATGGATGAGGGATGTTCGGAAGCGGTGCAGGAAGTATTTATCCGTCTGTATGAAAAAGGCTATATCTACAAGGGCTCCAGAATTATTAACTGGTGTCCGGTATGTCAGACTTCCATATCAGACGCGGAGGTGGAGCATGTAGATCAGGACGGATTTTTCTGGCACATCAATTATCCGGTTGTCGGCGAAGAGGGTTCCTTTGTGGAAATCGCTACCACGCGACCGGAAACACTGCTGGGAGATACGGCTGTGGCAGTCAATCCTGAGGACGAGCGTTATACAAACCTGGTAGGGAAGATGCTTGAACTGCCTCTTACAGGACGCACCATCCCGGTGATTGCCGACTCCTATGTAGACAAGGAATTCGGTACCGGCTGTGTGAAGATCACACCGGCCCACGACCCCAACGACTTCGAAGTGGGAAAACGCCACAGTCTTCCGGAACTTACGATTATGAACGATGACGCGACCATCAGCCTGCCCGGCAGTAAATACGATGGAATGGAGCGTTATGAGGCCAGAAAGGCCATTGTGGAAGATTTAAAGGAACTGGGGCTTCTGGTCAAGGTGGTTCCTCATACCCATGCTGTGGGAACTCATGACCGCTGTAAGACCACGGTAGAGCCGCTGGTGAAGCAGCAGTGGTTCGTACGCATGGAGGAGATGGCTAAGCCGGCCATCGAGGCGTTAAAGACTGGAAAACTGAAATTTGTGCCGGAGCGTTTCGACAAGACGTATCTGCACTGGCTGGAGGGAATCCGCGACTGGTGTATCTCCAGACAGCTGTGGTGGGGACACCGGATTCCCGCCTATTACTGCGATGAATGCGGAGAGATCGTCGTAAGCAAAGGCCAGCCGGAGAAGTGCCCGAAGTGTGGATGCACGCATCTCACTCAGGATGAGGATACGCTCGATACGTGGTTTTCCTCCGCTCTGTGGCCGTTCTCCACACTGGGATGGCCCAAAGAGACAGAGGATTTAAAGTATTTTTACCCGACAGACGTGCTGGTGACCGGTTACGATATTATTTTCTTCTGGGTTATCCGTATGGTGTTCTCGGGAATTGAACATACCGGACAACTGCCGTTTAACACCGTGCTGATGCATGGCCTGGTCAGAGATTCCGAAGGACGCAAGATGAGCAAGTCCTTAGGCAACGGCATCGATCCGCTGGAGGTTATCGATAAGTACGGCGCGGATGCGCTGCGTATGACGCTGATTACCGGCAATGCTCCCGGAAACGATATGCGTTTCTACTGGGAGAGAGTGGAAGCCAGCCGGAACTTTGCCAACAAAGTATGGAATGCATCCCGCTTTATCATGATGAACATCGAGAAGGCGCCCGACAGCCGGGCAGAACTTTCTGATCTGACCATGGCGGATAAATGGATTCTCTCCAAGGCCAACAGCCTGGCCCGCGATGTGACGGACAACTTAGACAAGTTTGAACTGGGAATCGCTCTTCAGAAGGTTTATGACTTTATCTGGGAGGAATTCTGTGACTGGTATATCGAGATGGTGAAGCCGAGACTCTGGAACGAGGAGGATACGACGAAGGCGGCGGCCATCTGGACTTTAAAGACCGTACTGATCAATTCCCTGAAGCTGCTCCATCCGTACATGCCGTTCCTTACCGAGGAAATCTTCTGCAATCTTCAGGACGAGGAAGAGTCGATTATGGTATCCGCATGGCCGGAGTATAAGGAAGAGTGGAATTTTGCAGGGGAAGAGCATGCGGTAGAAACGATCAAGGAAGCAGTGCGGGGCATCCGGAATGTACGTACATCCATGAATGTTCCGCCCAGCAAGAAGGCAAAGGTATACGTTGTATCGGAGAACAGTGAGATTCTGGATATCTTTGAAAACAGCCGCGTATTCTTCGCAATGCTTGGCTATGCCAGTGAAATCGTACTACAGAAGGATAAGGAAGGAATCGGTGAAGACGCCGTATCTGCGGTTATTCATCAGGCAGTCATCTATATGCCGTTCGCTGAGCTGGTTGATATCGAGAAGGAAAAAGAGCGGTTAAAGAAGGAAGAGGAGCGGCTGACCAAAGAGCTGGCCCGCGTAAAGGGAATGCTGAGCAACGAGAAGTTCGTAAGCAAGGCACCGGCGGCCAAGCTGGAGGAAGAAAAGGCCAAACTGGAAAAGTATACACAGATGATGGATCAGGTGAAGGAGCGCATCGCTCAGTTAGGCGAGTAACCTGTCCCCACAAATAAATTTTTATAAGAAAAGAGTCGAACCCGGCGGAAATCATTCTGCCGGGTTCGACTCTTTTCTTTTTGGAAGGCGGAAAGTACTCCCGGGCTGTATTTGGCAGAAGGAGGTACCGTCTGCCAAATACAGCCTGGAATCCGGACACGCGCCGGCGGAGTTGTGATCAGGAGAAAAACGGCAGGAGCAAATGGATGTTCGAATATAAACTGTCGAAAAAGAAAGAAAATACCGGGAAAAAGGCGATGAAAAACAGGAATCAGGGCCGTAGATTTGACAAAATCTGAAGGTCTCTCTGACTATAATGTTCATACAGGGCAGGAGGTGAGAAATCTTTTCGTGACGGTTGACTTATATATTGATGTGTTTTTTGTCATAAACATGATTCTGGATTATCTTGTGCTTTCCATAACCGGAAAGGTGATGAGATACCGGGCGGGCAGATACAGAAAATTGGCAGGCGCTGCTTTGGGAGCAGCCTGGGCCGCCTTATGCGCGGCATTTCCGTCCATTCCCCCCGCAGTCTCTTTTTTTATGACCTACGCAGTGGTCAGCTGTCTGATGGTGGCGACTGCGTTTGGTGTAAGAAAAAAACGGGAGATGGGCAGGGCAGTAGCCTGCCTCTATCTGGTAACCGTCATGATGGCCGGAGTCATGCAGGTTCTCTACCAGCATACGATGGCCGGTTATTATATAGAACAGATCCTTCGCGGAAACAGCCGGGCGGCCATACCCTTTTACCGGCTTCTGCTGCTGGCTGCTGGCGCATATTTTGGCGTGAGGGGGGTGTTGGGCTTCGTTTTGGAGGCCAGAAAGAACCGGAATCACTTTTATGAAGTGACGATGCATTACAGAGGGCGGAAAAAGACGGTGACGGCGCTTCTCGATACCGGAAACCGGCTGTATGAGCCCGTGACGCACCGGCCTGTCCACGTGGTGACCTACGAGGCGCTTAAAGAGCTGTGCGAGAGTGTGTCCTCTGTTATTTACATTCCCTTCGGGAGTGTGGGAAAGAAGGAAGGCGTAATGCCCGGGATTTTCCTGGATGAAATGGAAATACGCCAGGGCAGTGACGTGAAAATTATAGAAAAGCCTCTGGTGGCTGTCTGCCGCCGTCCCCTGTGTGCAGACGGGGAATACCAGATGCTTCTGCATGAAGATTAGTTTCCGCATTCAAAAGTGGTGTGATCCATTTTTGAATGCGGAAGCATCCGGCGGATGTGCAGCGCGCCCCAAGGTATTATGTCATGCATGCATGACGGCGTTCACACCAATTCGCCGGGCGAATTGATTAAAAAGGAGAGATTACCGATATGATATTAAAAGTTTCCGTACCAAACCGTTTCCAGTTTAAAGCCGTACCAACCTTTAAGACGCTGATGATGCCGAAGCAGGGAGAGATTCATTACATCGGCGGAGCCGACATTCTTCCGGCCCCGCTGGATAACGAGTCCGAAGCGAGAGTGATAGCCATGCTGGGAGGCGAAGATGACCAGAGTGCGAAATCAGAGCTGATCGAACATAATCTCCGCCTTGTCGTCTACATAGCCAAAAAATTTGACAACACCAGCGTCGGCGTGGAAGACTTGATTTCCATTGGAACCATCGGCTTAATCAAGGCGATCAATACCTTTAATCCCGGAAAGAACATCAAACTGGCCACATACGCCTCCCGCTGTATTGAAAACGAAATTCTCATGTATTTACGGCGCAATAACAAGACGAAGATGGAGGTTTCCATCGATGAGCCGTTAAATGTGGACTGGGATGGAAATGAGCTTCTGCTGTCCGATATCCTGGGAACAGACGAGGATGTGATCTATAAGGACTTAGAGACCGAGGTGGAGCGAAATCTTTTAAATTCCGCTATCAGCCGGCTGAGCCCAAGGGAGAGAAAGATCGTGGAGCTTCGTTTCGGCCTGTCGGATGAGGAGGGGGAGGAGATGACCCAGAAAGAGGTGGCCGATTTGCTTGGAATCTCCCAGTCCTACATTTCCCGTCTTGAAAAGAAGATTATGAAGAGACTGAAAAAAGAAATTGTGCGTTTTGAATAATGGCGGGAATAAATACTTATCCGTTTTACTTTTAAAATAATTCCATTTATAGTATAATCAGAAATGTGGCACGTCGGAGAGGCAGCAGGCTTTCCGGGTGCCATTTTTTATGATATATTTCAATAGATTTTCGCAACTTTTCTGCTGCAGAAAACGTCTAACAGACAGAAGAGGAGAGAGGAGGAAAAATATTTGAAGAAGAATATAGAAGCTGAAGCTGAGCAAATACTCCTGACCAATTATGAAAAGTATTATCGTCTCGCCTACAGCTATGTCAATAACGAACAGGATGCGCTGGACATTGTCCAGGAAAGTGCGTATAAGGTGATGAAAGATATCAGTAAGGTGAGGGAACCGGATTATCTGTCCACCTGGATCTACCGTGTGGTGATGAATACGGCCGTTGATTTTCTGAGAAAGAGACAGAAGGAGAGCATCGGCTTAGAGGGCGTGGAGATTCCCCATGAGGATGTCTATCACGAGGATGATCCCATGGAACTGCTGAAATCACTGGAGGAAAAGGACCGCACCATTGTCGTGTTAAAGGTGATCGAGGAACTGAAGCTGGAAGAAATCGCTGTGGTGCTGGACTTAAATGTCAATACGGTTAAGGCAAGGCTGTACCGGGCGCTGAAAAAACTGAGAATTGAACTGGAGCCAGAGATGTCATAGAAAGGGGACTTTATAGATGGAAAATGACGGCAGAAGCAAATTAGAACAGTTAAAGGAAGCATATCATACCATCCCGGTGCCGGCTTCGGCCAGGGAAAGCATGATGGCAGGAATCGAAAAGGCAAAGAAAGAAAAGAGGAGGAGAAACGTGATACAGTTTACGAAAAAGACAGGACTGACAGCCGCGGCCGCGCTGTTTGCCATTACAGTAATGGCAAATGTAAGCCCTGTGACTGCAAACGCTATGGAAAATATTCCGGTGATCGGAACCATCGCCAAAGTGGTGACCTTCCGTACCTTTGAAGATACAAAAAATAATTATGAGGCAAAGATTGACATCCCGCAGGTATCGATCGGAGATCAGTCCAGTGCAGAGGTCAACAAGTCGATCGAGGAGTATGCAAACCAGCTGATTGGCGAATACGAGAAGGAGGTAACCGGGGATCTTGCAGGTGATGGCCACTACTCTGTGACGTCCACGTATCAGGTCGTGACAGACAATGAAAAATATCTGTCCCTGCGTATCAACACGACTGTGATTATGGCCAGTGGAGCAGAATATGTGAAGATTTTCACGATAGATAAGGCGACCGGACAGGTAGTAACCCTGAAGGATTTATTTCGGAATAAAGCGGATTATGTTAAGGCTCTCAGCGATAATATAAAGGAGCAGATGAGGGAACGGATGGCGGCGGACGATTCGAACATGTATTTCTTTGAATCCGGAGAGGATGCTGCAGATGATTTCGATCAGATCACAGGAGACGAGAGCTTTTACTTTAATAAGAACGGAGAACTGGTGATTGTGTTTGACGAATACACTGTGGCGCCGGGATATATGGGAGTTGTGGAATTTACGATTCCGAAATCCGTGACAGGCGACAGTTTCTGATTCACCCCGCGGCGTGCAAAGGAGAGACGGAAGCAGCAAAACAGGGTGGAGACTGAAGATGCTATAAAACAGGATATAGAACGAAACAACAGGCAGCTGGAGGAAAATCCGGCTGCCTGTTGCGTACCATCCTTTGCAGTGATATAATTTTCCGGCCGGGAAGCTGAAACTTTTTGCCGTCTGTGTTTGTCAATAGAGCAGATGGAAACTAATGCAGCACAGCATGCCTGTGAAAGGAGACAGAGGACGAACTATGGAACACGATCATTACGACATTGTGGTAAATTATATTATTGCAAATCAGAAAAAGTTTTACAGGCTGGCCTATACCTATGTCAGAAACGAGAACGACGCGCTGGATATCGTTCAGAATGCCATCTGCAGCGCGCTGGAGCATTACGGGTCAATCCGGGAGATCTCTTATATAAAAACCTGGTTCTACAGAGTGCTGGTTCATGAGAGCCTAAATTATATCAGAAAAAAGAACCGGGAAATCGCAAGCGGGGAACCGCTGGGCGAGGAGGCCGCCTATGTGGAGCCGGGTTACGAAGAGACGGAGGGCTTCTTTGAAGAACTGGACCGTTTACCGGCAGATACCCAGAATGTAATCAGGCTGAGATTTTATGAGGAGATGTCACTGCAGGAAATTGCGGAAGTGATGGAACTGAGTGTAAACACTGTAAAGTCGAAATTGTACAGAGGGCTTAAATCATTAAAGGAGGAGCTGGTGATATGAGCAGATTGAAGGACAGCAAGAACGTATACGACAATATTCCAATCCCGGACCGGCTGGAGGAGACCGTGGCCTCGGCCATTGAGCAGGCCGCTGCGCGGAGGAAAGAAGACCATGGAGTCCCGGATCAGCCGGTGACAGAGAAACGGAACCGGAAAAAATGGAGAAGGCGGGGTAAAATGGTATCCGGCTGCGGACTGGCCGCGGCAGCCGTGCTGACGGTGGTGGCAGCCGTCGGAGTCAACACCAGTCCGACGTTTGCCGAAGAAATGCAGGGGATACCGGTGATTGGGGCTATCGTAAGGCTTTTTACCGCGGAATCATGGCAGTCCGACACCGGAGATGCCGGAATCTCGGTGGAGGTTCCGGGGATTGAGATGATTCGCGGTGACACGAAAAATCTGGCGGACGAGATTAATGAGGAGATCAAGGCGAAGTGCGACGCCTACGCGGCCGCGGCCGTAGAACGGGCGAAGGAGTACAAAAAGGCATTTCTGGATACAGGCGGAACGGAAGCGGAGTGGAAAGAGCATGATATCCGGATTCGTGTATGGTATGAACTGAAAAGCCAGGATGATTCCCATCTGTCTTTTGCGGTAAGCGGATCCGAAAACTGGGTTTCCGCCTACAGTGAAACGCATTACTACAATATCAGTCTTACAGACGGAGCGTATCTTACCCTGGAGGACCTTTTAGGGCCGGATTACATCGAAAAGGCGAATGAGAGTATACGTGCCGCCATCAAAGAGCGGGAAGCTGATTCCGGTGAGGAGTTCTTTTCAATGGATGAGGGCGGATTTGTAACGGTGACGGCGGATACTCCGTTTTATATCAATGAGAAAGGCAATCCGGTTGTCGTCTTTGAAAAGTATGAGATCGCGCCTGGGTTTATGGGACGGCCGGAGTTTGAGATCGAAAGGGAGGTGGATAAGAGCGGTCTCTCTGAAGATACGCTTGACATACAAGGTCTATCGTGATAGACTTTAAATAAAGGACTACTACGATAGACCAACGTCAGGCAATGCTGTAGATTTCAGGGAGGCATATGAATGGAAGAAAAGAAAAAAACAGAGGAAAAGAAGCAGACAGAAGAAAAGAAACTGTATGAGAGCGAATACCGTTTCATGAACGTAATCTGGGATAACGAGCCTGTGAATTCCACAGAGCTTGTAAGAATCTGCGGGAAAGAGCTGGGCTGGAAAAAGTCAACCTGCTATACGGTCCTGAAAAAACTGGCGGGCCGGGGCTTTGTAAAGAATGAACAGGCTGTCGTATGCTCGCTGATTCCCAGGGAAGAAGTCTTAAAGTACGAGAGCGAGACGGTAGTGGACAGAAACTTTGACGGCTCCCTGCCAGCCTTTGTGACTGCCTTTTTAAAGGACAGAAAGCTGACAGAGAAGGAAGCGGAGGAGCTTAGACAGATGATAGAAAAGGCGGTGAAGTAATGGCTGGGAATCAGGTGATGATCACTCTTTTGAACATGAGCATGACTGCGGGTTTAACCGCCCTTTTTGTGATGGCTCTGCGCCTGCTGTATAAGAGGCTTCCCAAGCGGTTTTCCTGTGTGCTGTGGATGGTGGTGATCTTTCGGTTCCTGTGCCCGTTTTCCCTCCAGTCGGCGTACAGCCTGCTGCCGTTTTATTCGAATCCCCTGGAGCAGCGGATCGTTTATGAAGCGACGCCTTCCATCGATTCGGGAGTCTTTTTTATAGACCGCCCTGTCAACCAGGTTCTGGAACAGACCATGGCGGCATCGAATCACGTTACGTCGGTCAACCCGATACAGATCCTTCTGTTTGTGATGCTGGTGGTCTGGGAGGCAGGAATGCTGGCTTTCTTCCTCTGCCATTTCGCAGGCTATATCCGGCTGAAATGGAGGCTGGGAACGGCGGTGAAGATTCAGGAGGCCGATCCTGGTCAAGGAGCCGGAACATGCAGGAGACCGGAACACGCAATCTATGAGTCGGACCGGATTCCCGGCGCTTTTGTCATGGGAATCTTCCGTCCCGTGATCTATCTGCCGGCCAATTTAACGGAGGTTGAACGAGAGTGTATCCTAAGACATGAACGGATCCATATCCGGCGTCGGGACTATATTGTCAAGCTTTTGGGTCTTCTGATGGTCATGGTACACTGGTTTAACCCTATCGCCCACGTAAGCTTCCGGCTGTTTTGCAGGGACATGGAGATGTCCTGTGATGAGGCGGTGGTAGGCCAGCTGGGAGAGGGCGGAAAGAAGCAGTACTCACTGGCGCTTCTGTCAGCAGCGGAAAAAGAAAACGGGGCGCGTCTGCCTCTGGCGTTTGGGGAGAGCCATACGAAATCAAGAATAAAGAATGTGTTGAACTATAAGAAAGCAGGCTTCTGGATCACGCTCTGCGGCGTGACTGTAACGGCTGCAGCGGTATTGTGCCTGTTGACTGTCCGGGAAAAACCTGCGGCTTCGGAGGCGGTCTCCATCATTGGAGGCGGAGACGGTCCTACCAGTATCTTTATTGCGGGAAAGGATGACGGCGAGACTCCGGCGATGCCTGTGGAACTGCCGGACACTTCCTGGCTGGCCGGACAGGTATTGGGAAAAGGGATCGAAAGTACGATTACCATCGATTACGCCTCCAAGGATCAGATTATATTTCACGGAAGCTGCGGCCTGTTCAGTTTTCAGCTTAAAGACGGAAAATGGATGCCGAATTTATTCATCGGACCGGATGATGCGGGAACCGTAGATTTAGAGGCGGTGACCAGTGCGCTCGATGCGGGGAAAAAGGAACCGGAATCAGAGGACAGCGTCCATGCAGAGGATTCTTTCATCGGCCGGAATCCGACCGCCGGGAGTTCTTTCATCGACTACGATGTGACGAAGCTTGCCGATGGAAGCATTGCCGTGCTCGGAGGAATGGGGACGTCCCCAGGCAGCGGAGAACTGACGGGAAAGCTGGTGGATGTATTTTACGGATGGTACCATCCGGAGGATATGGTGATGCATCAGGTTTACTTATTTGCCGGAGACGGCACAATGGCGGAGAATAACAGCGGAGAGATCGAAGAGAGACGGTATTTGTTTACAACTGACGGCGCCGATTACTTTCTGAGAACTCCGCAGACGGCTCTGGAATTTGAACTGCAGGACGGAAAAGAACCGGAAAGCCTTCATTTTCCATATGACCGGCTGGAACTGGTGAGAGATGAGGGAGGATATACACGGGTTCTGGATCCTATGGTGATCATGGGACAGCCGGAAAACCAGAAGATGGTTCTGGCAGAAGGCAGGATCTATTATTACGGAGCCGGGAAGGCGGATCTTATGAGCTTTAAATCTCAATCGCTGATTGGAATCCGTACTGACGGCAGTGACCGCCGGGTGGCAGGAATCGACTACTCTGTGTGCAGGGGATTGTCCTATGACAACGGCTATCTCTATTATGAAGGCTGGAAAAATGCCATGGAGTTTCCGCGCCCGATCTACCGCATGAAGCCTGATTTCAGTGAGATAACGAAACTCGGAGATTTTAACGGAAATTTAATAAGCGTGGTGGATGGAACCTTTTATATGCTGAGCGCTGAAAAACCGGCCATCGTACTGACACGGGAAGGCCATTTTGATGAGGTTATGTATTACGATAAGTGCGGTTATGATGCGAAGAACTATGAGTGCGTGGCGGCGTCCGCGGCAGACGGGAAGCTCACGATGAAGTTCGAGAATCTGTCGGGAAACCGGGAGTATGTGAATTACGAGATTCCGCTGGCTCCCAAAGATACGTGGGAGAAGACTGTTGTCAAAAAGAAATAGCAGAAAGAAGCAGATAATCCGGGCTCCAGGAGAATCTGCTTCTTTTCTTTTGGTGCTGATGTAGTTTTCTCTATCTTTTACGAAAGGCAATTACGAAAGGTATCCCTTCATACTTTTAAGCGCATTTTTTTCGAGCCGGCTGACCTGGGCCTGGCTGATGTGAATCTCCTCCGCCACCTCGGTCTGGGTTTTGCCCTCGAAGAAGCGCATGTCGATAATGTGACGTTCCCGCTCAGGAAGGCGCTTCATGGCCTCATTTAAGGAGATGTCCTCCACCCAGTTCTCTTCCAGATTCTTCTTGTCGCTGATCTGATCCATGACAAAGAGTGGATCGCCGCCGTCAGAATATACCGGTTCGTAGAGGCTGACGGGATTCTGAATGGCATCTAAGGCGTAAGTAATGTCCTCCTTACTGACGCCGATTTCATCAGCAATTTCCATGATGGTAGGTTCTTTTAAATTCTTCTTCATGAGATTTTCTTTTGCATAGATGGCTTTATAGGCGGTGTCACGCAGAGAGCGGCTGACACGGATCGAATTGTTGTCCCGAAGATAGCGGCGCACCTCGCCGAGAATCATGGGAACGGCGTATGTGGAAAAGCGTACGTTCTGTGTTATGTCAAAATTGTCAATGGCTTTGATCAGGCCTATGCAGCCAATCTGGAATAAGTCGTCCACATTTTCGTTACTGCCTGAAAAACGCTGTATGACACTGAGAACCAGTCTTAAGTTACCCTTAATATATTCCTCTCTGGCTTCCATATCACCATCCAGGATCCTCTTAAATAAGGCTTCTTTTTCTTCGTTGTTTAAAAGGGGCAGCTTTGAAGTGTTAACGCCGCAGATCTCTACTTTGTATACAGGCATGTCTTTCCCTCCGCATCATTCTTTTTAGTCATAAAGGAATGATGTACTTATTCGGAGGCTTTTATACGATGCCAGATTTAAATTTTATTTCCATTTTCTGGCGGCGGTCCGTAAAGTGCCTGTTTATCGCAACGTCTCGTGCTTCAGGTGCGCGAATGAGCAGATAAACGGTTTAGGCCCGCCGCATGATCTGCGGATTTTATTTGTTTTTTTCGTAAAGAATGAGAAGGCCTTTTAATAAAAGCGCCTCATCGTAATTGATTTTATGACGGCAGAGCGGGAGGACGGAAGGGGCCAGACCGCCTGTGGCTACGAGGCTTGCGGCCTGTCCCAGCTCTTCTTCCATTCGGTCGATGATGCCGTCAATCATGGCGGCATTGCCATAGAGAATTCCGTTTTTCATACAGTCGATGGTGTTCTTGCCGATGACCCGGGCCGGCTTATTTAATCCGATGTATGGAAGCTGGGCAGCCCGGCTGCTTAAGGAATCCAGAGAGACGCGCAGCCCCGGGAAGATGATGCCGCCCGTATAATTTCCGGACTTATCGATGACGGACATGGTGGTAGCGGTTCCCATGTCGATGACTATGATGGGAGCCGGGTAATCCTTAAGGGCTGCCACAGCGTCCACGATCAAGTCGCTTCCCACGGTCTTCGGATTGTCCATGATGATATTAAGTCCCGTTTTCATGCCGGAGCCAACCAGCATGGGCGTCTTTCCGGTGATCTTCTTAACTGCGGAGAGAACCACATCTGTGAGCGGCGGGACGACGGAAGAGACGACGGCTCCTTCAATCGAGGAAATCGGCAGATTATGAATTGCCATGATGTCTTTGATATTAACTGCGTATTCCAGGTCCGTCTTCCCCTGGTTCGTGGTGACACGTTCCACAAACCAGGTACGGCTGTTATCGATACCGCCGATTACAATATTGCTGTTTCCCATATCTATTGCTAAAATCATAAATGTAACTCCTTTCCAAAATTTAGAGGTTATGGTATACTATGAGCACTTAGTGAGGTTTTTCACGAACTTAGTGCGAGTCATACCTGAGTACTTAACGAGGTCTTTCACGAGTTTAGTACGAATGGTATACTATGAGCACTAACTAAGGTTTTTCACGAGTTTACCACATTTCAGGCAAAATAACAATGTAAGCAGGAATAAAAAGAAGCGAGGCAGGAGGCACTTATGCTGAAAGGAAAACATGTTGTACTGGGAATTACGGGAAGTATCGCGGCGTACAAGACGGCCGGACTGGCCAGTATGCTGGTGAAAAAGGGCTGTCATGTCCAGGTGCTGATGACAGAGAATGCGACTAATTTTATCAATCCGATCACATTTGAGACGCTGACGGGAAACAAATGCCTTGTAGATACCTTTGACCGGAATTTTGAATTCAGCGTGGAGCATGTGGCGCTGGCGAAGCAGGCGGATGTGGTGATGATTGCTCCGGCTTCCGCCAATATCATTGCAAAGCTGGCACACGGACTGGCCGATGATATGCTGACCACGACCGTTCTGGCCTGCCGCTGTAAGAAAATCATTGCGCCGGCCATGAATACGAACATGTATGAAAACCCGGTTGTTCAGGATAATATAAAGATTTGTGAAAAGTATGGGATGGAAGTGATCAAACCGGCGGTGGGCTACTTAGCCTGCGGCGATACCGGGGCTGGAAAGATGCCGGAGCCGGCCGAGCTGTTTGATTATATAGAGAAGGAGATCGGAGCGCAGAAGGATCTGGAAGGCAGAAAGATTCTTGTCACAGCAGGGCCTACAAGGGAGGCGATCGATCCCGTCCGTTATATTACCAACCATTCTACCGGCAAGATGGGCTATGCCGTTGCAAAGGCTGCGGCACTGCGCGGAGCCGATGTGACGCTTATAACCGGGAAGACTGACACGCCCAAACCTCGTTTTGTAAAGCTGATCGAGATCGAAAGTGCCAGAGACATGTTTGAGGCGGTGACGAAAGCGGCGGCGGAACAGGATATTATCATCAAGGCGGCTGCAGTAGCAGACTACCGGCCGAAATCCGCAGGCACGGAAAAGACGAAGAAGACGGATGGCGATCTGGCGATCGAGCTGGAGCGGACCGACGACATTTTAAAATGGCTGGGGGCGCACCGGAAGGAAGGCCAGTTCCTCTGCGGATTTTCCATGGAAACCCAGAATATGCTGGAGAATTCCAGGGTTAAGCTGGATAAGAAGAATATTGATATGATTGTGGCGAATAATCTGAAGGTGGAAGGCGCCGGTTTCGGCACAGATACGAATGTTGTAACCATCATTACGAGAGAGCGGGATCTGGAACTGGAGAAGATGACGAAGGAAGAAGTCGCTGACCGGCTGCTGGATGAAATTCAGGCCATAACAGCAGAAAAATAAGAGTAAAGGAAAAAGGGGAAATCAACATGAATACAGAGAAAAAAGAAATTATTGTTCCGGGGCAGCTGACAGGACCGGCTTTGCTTACCGGATATCTGATAAAAGAGGTGAGCGTGGCACCGGACAGAAAGCGGCCGGCAGTGATCGTCTGCGCCGGAGGCGGATACTGGCAGAGATCGGACCGGGAGAGTGAGCCCCTGGCGCTTCAGTTTATGGCTATGGGCTGTCATGCTTTTATTCTCGATTACAGCGTTGCTCCCAACCATTTTCCAACTTCAGTGAGAGAACTCGGAGAAGCGGTTGCATATATCAGGGAACACGCGGCAGAGTGGAAGGTGGATCCTGAAAAAATCATTGCGTGCGGTTCTTCTGCCGCCGGTCACCTGGTCTGCAGCCTCGGCGTATTCTGGAACCGGGAGCTGGTCTATGATGCGATTGGCAGAACACCTGAGCAGATCCGCCCGGATGGTATGATCCTGTGCTATCCGGTCATTACAGGCGGCGAGTATGCACATGAAAATTCCTTTAAACGGCTCCTGGGGGACGATGTGACCCAGGAACAGAGAGACGCTGTTTCCCTGGAGAATTTCGTGACGGAAGAGACGCCGGGGGCATTTATCTGGCATACGTATACGGACGAAACCGTTCCGGTGGAGAACAGCCTTCTTCTCGCTGCCGCCATGAAGCGGAAGAATGTCAACTTTGAACTTCATATCTATCCAGTCGGCGGGCACGGGCTTTCACTGGCCGATGAGGAGACGGCCGGTAACGGCTTCCAGGTGGTGGAACAGTGTCAGAGCTGGATTCCTCTCGTGAAAATGTGGCTGAAACATCTGTAACAGACATTTGGAATCATCACCACATGAATCTTGACTTTGTAATGGAATAATAATACAATAAAAAAGATTGACACGAATAATTGGAGGAAACATTTTGTCGAATATAACTGAAGAAATAAAGAAGAGAAGAACCTTTGCCATTATATCCCATCCGGATGCCGGTAAGACGACACTTACGGAGAAGTTTCTGCTTTACGGGGGCGCGATCAACCTGGCGGGCTCTGTTAAGGGGAGAAAGGCGGCAAAGCATGCGGTCTCAGACTGGATGGAGATCGAGAAGGAGAGAGGTATTTCCGTTACCTCCTCGGTAATGCAGTTTAATTACGACGGTTACTGCATCAATATCCTGGATACCCCGGGGCATCAGGATTTCTCGGAGGACACATACCGAACCCTTATGGCGGCGGATTCCGCGGTCATGGTCATAGATGGATCCAAGGGTGTCGAGGCGCAGACGATCAAGCTGTTCAAGGTCTGTGTTATGCGCCACATTCCCATTTTTACTTTTATTAATAAGATGGACCGGGAAGCCAGGGATCCCTTTGAACTGATGGATGAGATCGAGACGGTGCTGGGAATCCGTACGTGTCCGGTCAACTGGCCGATTGGCTGCGGCCATGAGTTCAAGGGTGTTTACGACAGAAATAAAAAGACGATCACGACCTTCCAGGCTGCGATGAACGGGCAGAAGGCAGTCGATGCCACTGAGGTGCTGTTGGGTGATCCGCAGGTAGACTGGCTGATCGGAGAGGATTACCACCACCAGCTGATGGAAGATATCGAACTGTTAGATGGGGCCAGTGACGAGCTGGATATGGATCGTGTTGGAAAAGGCGATTTATCTCCGGTATTTTTCGGATCAGCGCTTACGAATTTCGGCGTTGAGACGTTTTTACAGCATTTCCTTCAGATGACGACAACGCCGCTGCCGAGACTGGCGGATAAAGGCGTGATCGATCCGTTTGAGGAAGAGTTTTCGGCCTTCGTATTCAAGATCCAGGCGAACATGAATAAGGCTCACCGCGACAGAATCGCATTTATGCGGATCGTATCCGGAAAGTTTTCCGCTGGTATGGAGGTAAACCACGTGCAGGGCGGCAGGAAACTCCGGCTGTCCCAGCCGCAGCAGATGATGGCGCAGGACAGAAAGATCGTGGAGGAGGCATACGCGGGGGACATTATCGGCGTTTTCGATCCGGGGATCTTTTCCATCGGGGACACGCTGTGTCTGTCCAATGAAAAGTTTGAATTTGAAGGAATCCCCACATTTGCGCCGGAGCATTTTGCCAGAGTGCGCCAGATGGATACCATGAAGCGGAAACAGTTTATAAAGGGCGTGAATCAGATCGCCCAGGAAGGCGCCATCCAGATTTTTCAGGAGTTTAATACCGGTATGGAGGAGATCATCGTCGGAGTGGTCGGAGAACTGCAGTTCGAGGTTCTCACATACCGTCTGGAGAATGAGTACAACGTGGAGGTCAAGCTGGAGAAGCTTCCGTATGAATATATCCGCTGGGTAGAGAATAAGGATGAGATTGATGTGGCGAAGATTCAGGGAACCTCCGATATGAAGCGCATCAAGGATCTGAAGGATAATCCGCTTCTGCTGTTTGTAAACAGCTGGAGCGTGGGCATGGTCCTGGAACGGAATCCGGGCCTTAAACTCAGTGAGTTCGGTAAAAACTAATAAACAGATCAACAAGGAGGCAGCAGATATGAGTAAGATTGATGTAGTCAGGGCAGCGATGGTAGAAGCCATGAAGGCGAAAGACAAGCAGAGGAAAGATGCATTATCCATGCTTCTTTCTGCACTGAAGAATTTCGAAATCGATAAAAAGGATCACACGCCGATTACCGAGGACGAGGCAAATGCAGTTGTAAAGAAAGAGATCAAGCAGTCTCAGGAGACGTATGACACCGCGCCTGCGGACCGGGATGACATCCGCGAGGAGGCAGCTTACCGTCTGTCGGTTTACAAGGAATTTGCGCCTGAGGATATGAGCGAAGAGCAGATCCGCGAGATCGTCACAGCTGTGCTGGCTGAGCTGGAGATCGAAAAGCCGGCGCCTTCAGACAAAGGGAAAATCATGAAAGTCCTGATGCCGAAGGTAAAAGGCAAGGCGGACGGCAAGGCTGTCAATGAGATTCTGGCTTCCATGATGAAATAAAAGCGGCGTAAGCGCTGCAGGAAAGGATAAGACATGTACAGAAAAGAGATTGAGGAGTTTGTCGAGGCACACAGACAGGAGATGCTTGAAGACATCTGTACTCTGTGCCGGATTAACAGTGAGAAAATGCCGTATAAGGAAGGCATGCCATACGGCGAGGGCGCGTTTACGGCGCTGGCTGAGGCTCTTTCCATGGCTGAAAACTACGGATTCTCCATCACGAATTACGATAATTACGTAGGAACCGTGGATTTGAATGAGAAAGAGAGCCAGCTGGATATTCTGGCCCATCTGGATGTAGTACCGGCTGGGGAAGGCTGGAAGGAGACGGAACCGTTTGAACCGGTGGTAAAAGGAGATAAGCTCTTTGGACGCGGTACCGCGGATGATAAGGGACCGGCAGTTGCCGCTCTCTACGCCATGAGAGCCGTAAAAGAGCTGGGAATTCCTCTTAAAAAGAATGCACGCCTGATCCTGGGAACCGACGAGGAGTGCGGAAGCTCTGATATCGCTCACTACTATGCAATTGAAAAGGAAGCCCCGATGACATTTTCACCGGACGGATCCTATCCGGTGGTGAATACGGAAAAAGGCGGATTAAACGGTCATTTCACCGCTTCCTTTGCCCCGTCTGACGCGCTGCCGAAGCTGGTTTCCGTGGAAGCCGGTATTAAGGTCAATGTAGTGCCTGGAAAAGCCCGCGCCACCGTGCAGGGAATTGACGTGGAGGTCATGGAGAAGGCTGCTGAGGAAGTGAGCGGAGAAACCGGTATCCGTTTTGAATTCGATGTGGAAGAGGATGCGGCGACGATTACAGCCATCGGTGCAGGCGCTCACGCGTCGAAACCGGAAGAGGGCAACAATGCGCTGACAGGTCTTCTTGTCCTGATTCAGAGACTGCCGTTTGCGCCCTGCGAACAGATCAGTGCCATCGGCCGCCTTCTGGAGCTGATTCCTCACGGCGACACCTCCGGCAAGGCCCTGGGAATCGCCATGAGCGACGAACTCTCCGGAGATTTAACGCTGGCCTTCAGCCTGCTGACCATCTCCGACCGTGAACTGGACGGCACCTTTGACAGCCGCTGCCCGGTCTGCGCCACGAAAGAGAATGTTCTGGAGGTGGCTAAGGCAAAGATGGCGGAGAAAGGCTTTACGCTCTTAAATGACTCCATGAAGCCGCCTCATCACGTGGATGGAGATTCTGAATTTATCCGCACGCTTCTTCGCACTTATGAGGAGTATACGGGCCGTACGGGCGAGTGCATAGCCATCGGCGGAGGGACCTACGTCCATGAACTGAAGAACGGAGTGGCCTTTGGAGCTGCCATGCCGGAGACAGATAACCGTATGCACGGAGCGGATGAGTTCGCAGTCATCGAGGAACTCATCGTCAGTGCCAAGATGTTTGCACAGGTAATTGTTGATCTCTGTTCCTGACCAGTAACTTAAAATCCGTGAGTCTGACGAATTTATGCTTGACAAATGGTATGATATGGCGTAAAATACGCCTCATAAGTTAAAATCCTAGTCGAACTATAGGAATAGGCGAAGGGAGTAACCGCTATGAACCAGTTAAAAGCCATGCAGATGAATATGTACATGATGAACGGCATGATGATGTGCCGTATGTCAATGTGCGTAAAAAATCGAAAATGATATTTCATTTGTATGGATTGTGATTGGAGTTTATGGCAAACAGGGAGATTGAATCTTGAATCGCTGTGGTCGCAAGTCTGTGCAGGGCTTGCGGCCTTTTTTCGTAGCAGGAATAAAAAAGAAAGGAAACAAAAGACATGCAGTCATCAGAACCAATTATTCAGCTGGTGGGGCTGGGCAAGGAGTTTAGGACGGCAGGCGGACCGATCAAGGCGCTGGACGACATCAACTTAACGATCTGCCAGGGGGAAATATTTGGAATTATCGGCCTTTCCGGCGCAGGAAAGAGTACTCTGGTACGGTGCATCAATTATCTGGAGGTGCCGACTTCCGGCGAGGTTCTGTTTGAGAACAGGAGCCTGGCCTCCATGTCCGGACGGGATCAGAGAAAGGCGAGACAGTCCATGGGCATGATCTTCCAGCAGTTTAACTTACTGGCACAGAGAAATGTCATTCAGAATGTCTGCTTCCCCCTGGAGATCGCAGGCGCATCGAAGAAAGAGGCGAAAGAACGGGCCATGGAGCTTTTGGGGCTCGTAGGGCTTGCAGACCGTAAGGATGCGTATCCGTCCCAGCTTTCGGGGGGACAGAAGCAGAGAGTGGCGATCGCCAGGGCGCTGGCCACCAACCCGAAGATCCTTCTGTGTGATGAGGCCACCAGTGCTCTGGACCCCAACACCACAAAATCGATTCTGGCACTGTTAAAAGAAATCAACAAATCAATGGGAGTCACCGTGGTAGTGATCACCCACGAGATGTCTGTAATCGAAGCGATCTGCGACCGTGTGGCGATCATAGACCAGAGCCATATCGCGGAGGTGGGGAGTGTGACGGAGATCTTTTCCGAACCGAAGTCGAAGATCGGACGGCAGCTGATCTTAGGCGACGCGGCCGGACAGGCGGCAAAATTCGGAAAGTCCAGGAGGGTGAGAATCTCCTTCGACGGACGTTCCTCTTTCGAGCCGGTGTTATCCAATATGATCCTGGCCTGCAAAGTGCCGGTGAATATAATCCATGCAGAGACGCGCGACATAAGTGGAACCGCCATGGGGCAGATGGTGATCCAGCTCCCCGAGGAGGAGGTCGACGCAAACCGGGTAGTCAATTACTTAAAAACAGCTAAAGTACCATTTGAGGAGGTGACGGATTATGACATTTGATGCTGCTACATTTGATATGCTGAAGGCCGGGATCTGGGAGACGCTGTTTATGACCTTCACGTCGTCTTTCTTTGCCTATTTAATCGGTATTCCGCTGGGAATTATCCTGATTGTGACGGATAAGGATGGAATCCGGCCGGTTCCGTGGCTTCAGAAAATTCTCGGTCTGGCCATCAACCTGCTTCGTTCCGTACCGTTTATTATCCTGCTGATCATGGTGATTCCGATTACCAAAAAAATTGTGGGAACAACACTGGGAGCCAAAGCAGTGATTCCGCCGCTGGTAATTGCAGCCGCGCCTTATGTGGCGAGAGTCGTGGAGTCGTCCTTTAAGGAAGTGGATGCGGGAGTGATCGAAGCTGCCAAGTCCATGGGGGCTTCCACCATGCAGATTGTATGGAAGGTGCTCCTTCCGGAAGCGAAGCCTTCCCTGCTTGTAGGCGCCGCACTGTCAGTGACCACCATCCTGTCTTATTCGGCCATGTCCGGCTTCGTAGGAGGCGGCGGCCTGGGAGATATCGCGATCAAATACGGCTATTACCGCTATCAGACAGAGATGATGTTCGTGACGGTGGCAATTCTCGTTATTATTGTACAGATTATACAGGAGGCGGGCATGAAGCTGTCCCGGGTCAGCGATAAGCGAATCCGGTAGAAGGCGTAGTCTGGCTGTAAGATTCAGAAAGTAATGGCCGTAAGGCGTTACCATAGACACGATCACCCGCACGTTCTGCGCGCGAGTCACCGTATCACCAAAAAGCGCAGGAAACTGCACACCAAAAAGGAGGAAACAATTATGAAGAAATCACTTTACGTACTGGCTGCCGCGTTTTTTGCAGCGGGAGCACTGACCGCCTGCGGCGGAAACAACAAGGAAACGACTGCCGGGACGACAACAGCGGCTGTCACAGAATCCAAAGAGACGGAGAGCGCTGCACCGGCCGATGAGACAACGGCAGAAACCGGAGAATTAAAGAAGCTGGTAGTTGGAGCTTCACCGGCGCCCCATGCAGAGATTTTAAAGGCGGCAAAGGACATTTTAAAAGAGAAGGGATACGATCTGGTAATCAAGGAGTATACCGATTACGTACAGCCGAATCTGGCGCTGGAGTCCGGTGACCTGGATGCCAACTATTTCCAGCATTTCCCATACTTAGAGCAGTTCAACCAGGAAAACGGCACAGATCTTGTATCCGCAGGTGCGATCCACTATGAGCCATTTGGAATCTATGCCGGAAAGACCGCTTCCCTGGCAGACTTGGCCGACGGAGCACAGGTTGCGGTACCAAACGACGTATCCAACGAGGCGAGAGCGCTTCTGCTGCTGGCCGACAACGGTCTGATCGAGTTAAAGGAAGGCGTTGGCCTGGAAGCGACAAAGAACGATATCGTAAAGAACGATAAGAACTTAAAGATCATGGAGATCGAGGCTGCACAGCTTCCGCGTTCTCTGGGTGATGTGGACATCGCCGTAATCAACGGCAACTATGCCATTGAGGCAGGCTTAAAGGTATCGGATGCGCTGGCAACCGAAGACTCCCAGTCGATCGCAGCAACCACCTACGGAAATGTTGTAGCGGTTCGCAAAGGCGAGGAGAAATCCGACGCAACTCTGGCTCTGATCGATGCGCTGACGAGCGAGACAGTGAAACAGTATATTGAAGATACGTATCAGGGTGCCGTAGTTCCGTTATTCTAAACGAAACAGGAAAATTCTGCTGTATATCATACCGTTTCGGATAAAAATGAATAAGGTACAAAAAAAGGGAACAGATCAGGATAAAACAATCTGTTTCCTTTTTTGTGTACAGATTCGGGAACACGATTTTATTTGGGACGATTTGGCAAGAAAAACTTAATTTTACAGATAGTGATTCGTATTGTATAATAGGTAAATATATACATAGTTACAAACAGGAGGAATGGGAGGCAGGATATGGAAGACGACAGGCAGTACGAATACGATGGTCCTGATTCCGAGCGGGAACCAGTGCATGAGGGACCGGTGACCATGGGAGAAAAGCCGGCAGCCGCTGGCGGAGCAGCCGCGGGCCGCTGCGAAGAATCAGGCGGCGGAATCGGGCAGGGATTCGATGAAATGGATCGGTATCCGGATCAATACAGCAGACAGCCTGAGGAATGGACGCAGGCCGGATATCAGCAGGAAGAAAACTATCAGGCCGAATATCGGCAGGAAGAGAATTATCAGAACGAATACGGACAGAACGGATACCAGCAGCAAACCGGATATTACCGGGACGAATACCGGCAGGCGGTAAATTCAGGATATAAGCAGCCGCAGAGACAGAGCAGCATGGCATTGGCCTCTCTTATCATGGGGATTATCGGGATCGTTACCTCCTGCTGCTGTTACGGCGGGCTGATTTTTGGCAGTCTGGGAATTTTATTTGCGCTGTTGTCGAAGGCAGGGGACACGATGGAGGGATACGCCAGGGCGGGTCTTATCACCTCGGTGATCGGGCTGTTTCTGGCGGCCATGGCTTTGATATTTGTATTTGGAATCATGAGCTCATCCCTTCTGTCAGGAGGTGTATATTAATGAAGACAACATCGTCGGATCTTAAAAAACGCGCGAAGCTGACGCTCTCGGGCAACTATGGGACGGCTGTGGGAGCCATGCTGATTGTGGACGTCTTTCTGATCGTTATTTGCATGGTTTTTATCGGTGTATCGATGGCCGGTACCTTTTCGATAATTGGCGGAGCAGGCTACATTCGAAGCAGTATGACGCGCTCACTGGTCATGATGCTGGTGATCTATTTTATCGCCATCCTTCTGATTTATCTTGTGATGGCCGGAATCCGGAGAATGTTCTATCATATGAGTACAGGCCGGCCGTTTGCACTGGGGGACATGCTGTTTGCGTTTACCCACAGACCCCAGCGGTTTTTAGGCTTATATTTTATTAATATGGCATTCGGCATGGCTGCGGGGATTCCATACTTTGTGGTGAGTTTCTCCGCGCGTATTACAGGATATATTCCCATCCTGATGGCGCTTCAGTTTCTGATGTATCTGCTGCAGCTCATCGGAATTGTCGTGTATTCGCTGTACTTCAAGATGGCGGGCTACCTCCTGATGGAGGACCCTGAGCGAACGGTGATCAGCTGTCTGCGGGAGAGCGCGGCTCTGATGAAGGGGAATAAGGGACGCCTGTTTTATCTCGATCTCAGTTTTATCGGAATGTATTTACTGGGGGCAGGATCCTTTGGAATTGGATTTTTGTGGATTTTACCGTATATGGAAACGACCATGATTCACTTCTATCTCGATATCAATGCCGGACGGAGGCAGGAAGAGGCCTGTTATGATCAGGAACCGTTTTATGACGGCAGCAGCGGCTTCTACGAGAACGTGACAGAGTAACAAATTGTATCACACACAGGAAATGCGCATAGAATACACTAAGGAATATAGAAGGTGCAGGCTATGCGCATTTCAGATCTCAAACAAAAAGAAGTGATTAATATCTGTGACTGTAAACGCCTCGGTTATGTGGGTGATGTGGATTTTGATATGGATACGGGCTGTCTCCTGGCGATTATCGTTCCCGGACCGGGCTGCTTCTGCGGATTTCTGGTCAGAGAAAAGGAGTACATCATTCCTTACAGTGACATCTGTCAGGTAGGGCGTGACATCATCCTGGTGAAAGTAGATCTGGAAAAAACTGAGGAAAAATGCAAGATATAGTATAAGTTGTGCTTGCGTATCTATGGATTGTGGGGTATGATATACATAATTAAAAAGTAAGGGATCCGGAGCCGGGAAAACTGTGTATTCTGTTTTGCGGCTCCCGTATTCTGTACAAAAAAACAGTGGATTCCTCCGCTTTGCAGTGAAGGAGCGGGGAATCGCCAACAGGAGGATAGCGACGTGAAATGTCCATTTTGTAATGAAGCAGACACAAAGGTCATTGATTCAAGACCGGCAGATGACAACAGCTCCATCAGACGCCGCAGGCAGTGCGAGAAGTGCGGAAAGAGATTTACAACGTATGAAAAACTGGAGACTCTGCCGCTGATGGTAATTAAGAAGGACGATTCCAGGGAAGTCTACGAACGCTCCAAACTGGAAAAGGGAATCCTTCATTCCTGCCACAAACGTCCCGTTTCTTCCCAGCAGATTGATTCCATGGTGGATGAGATCGAGACGCAGATTTTTAATATGGAAGAAAAGGAAGTCTCCAGCGCTACGATCGGAGAGCTTGTGATGAAAAAGCTGCAGGAGGTCGATGAGGTGGCCTATGTCCGTTTCGCCTCCGTATATCGTGAGTTCAAGGATGTGAACACGTTTATGGAAGAGATCGGAAAATTATTGAAAAAGTAGGACGAGGTATGTTTAACAGATTTTATCCGGATGAAGACGTGGCCTCTGCGTATGATATTCCGTATGATGCTCTTTATAAAGAAGGAGTCAGAGGCGTAATTTTTGATGTAGACAACACCCTGGTGCCCCATGACGCGCCGGCGGATGAGAGGGCAAAGAACTTATTCTCTCATCTGCGGGCACTGGGCATGGACACCTGCCTGCTTTCCAATAACAAAGAGCCGCGGGTGGCAGCTTTTGCAGAAGCTGTCGGCGGCTCTAACTATATCTATAAGGGCGGGAAGCCGGGCGTGAAGAATTATAAGAAGGCCATGGAGCTGATGGGGACAGGCTTACAAAGCACGATTTTTGTGGGAGACCAGCTGTTTACCGACGTATATGGAGCCAAACGGACGGGAATTAAGAGCTTTCTGGTGAAGCCGATCAATCCCAGAGAAGAGATTCAGATTGTATTAAAGCGGTATCCGGAAGCCCTCATCTTATTTTTTTATCGCAGGGACAAAAAGAGGAGACAGTATGATAAGCGGAAAAAGTAAAGTTTGCGGGGTCATGGCGTATCCGGTGGAGCACTCCATGTCGCCGCTTATGCATAATTATTATTCGGAACAGACGGGAACAGATCTTGCCTATATCCCTCTCAAGGTAGAGCCGGGCTGCGTGGAAGCGGCGGTGAAGGGGGCTTATGCTCTCAATTTTACCGGTTTAAACGTTACGGTTCCTCATAAGCAGGAGGTCATGAAATATCTTGCGGAGATCGATGAGGATGCAAAGGCCATCGGCGCCGTCAATACGCTGGTACGGACAGAGGGCGGTTACAGGGGATATAATACGGATGCGGCAGGACTGAAACGGGCCATGACGGAGGCGGGAATCGAAATCCGTGACCGCTCCTGCATTCTGTTCGGTGCGGGAGGAGCGGCCAGGGCGGCAGCCTGTGTGCTGGCGAAAGAGGGCGCGGCTGTGATTTACGCTCTGAACCGGAGTGTGGAGAAGGCGGAAGCACTTTCGGAGATCATCAATGAGCGGTACGGCCGCCGGGTGATGATTCCCATGGCGCTGGCGGATTACGGAAGGCTGGAAGGCAGCTCTTATCTGGCGGTTCAGACAACCAGTGTGGGGATGCATCCCAATGTGGACCATGCTCCGGTGGAGGACGAAGAATTTTATAGGAAGATCGACACGGCAGTGGATATTGTGTACACGCCGATGGAGACAAAATTCATGAAATACGTCAGAGCGGCCGGAGGCAAGGCCGTCGGGGGGCTGGACATGCTGATCTACCAGGGCGTGATTGCATATGAGCTGTGGAGTCCGGAGACCGTGTTTACCAGAGACATCATCGACGGCGCACGAGTCCTGATGCGGGAAGAACTGGAGGCAGCGCGATGAGGAATGTGATTTTGATCGGCTTCATGGGGGCCGGGAAGACGACTGTAGGAGAGCGGTACGGGAAGAAACACGGACTCCCCATGGTGGATACAGACTGGCTGATCGAGGAGCGGGCCGGCATGACGATCTCGGAGATATTTGCCAGAAAGGGCGAGGAAGAGTTTCGGAAGACAGAGACGGCGGTCCTTCAGGCGCTGCTTTCCGATACGCAGGAAAAGGTCATTTCCGTGGGAGGCGGGCTTCCTCTGCGGGAAGAGAACCGGAAGCTGTTAAAACAGCTTGGAACGGTGGTTTATCTGGAGGTGAATCCGGAGACCGTGTTAAAACGGCTGAAGGGGGATACGACAAGGCCGCTGCTGCAGGGCGGAGACGTGACACAGCGTGTGAAAGAGTTCCTTGCGGTCCGCGGTCCCATATACCGGGAGGCGGCAGAAATGATCGTGGATGTGAATGACAGAACCGTCGATGAGATTGTGGCGGAGCTGGAAGAAAGGATGGGATTTGAATGAAGTTACTTCTGTTAAACGGACCGAATCTGAATTTTCTGGGAATCAGGGAAAAAGGGGTATACGGCACGGAGGATTACGGATATCTGGTACGTATGATGAAGGAGAAGGCGGAAAGAGAAGGCCATGAGCTGGATATTTACCAGAGCAACTATGAGGGCGGCTTAATCGATAAGATTCAGGAGGCTTACTACAACGGGACAGAAGGGATCATCATCAATCCGGGGGCGTTTACGCATTACAGCTACGCTCTGAGAGACGCCCTTTCATCGGTGGAGATTCCCAAGGTTGAGGTGCATATCTCCAATGTGCATAAAAGGGAAGAATTCAGGCATACATCCGTTACGGCACCTGTCTGCGACGGCCAGGTGGTGGGACTGGGACTGAAGGGATACGCCCTGGCCATGGACTATCTGACCGGCCGTGAATAGACCGGCCGACAGGTGCGGCCGGCGTCATGTATACAGAATTTGAAAAAAAGAGTTGAAAAAGGGATTATTATAGTATAGAATAAAAAGGATTAAGAGAATTTCAAGGAGGAATATCATTTATGATATCAGCGGGTGATTTTAGAAACGGTATCACATTAGAGATTGACGGTAATGTTTATCAGATTATGGAGTTCCAGCATGTAAAACCTGGTAAGGGTGCTGCATTTGTAAGAACTAAAATTAAAGACGTTGTAAACGGCGGTGTAGTGGAGCGTACGTTCCGTCCTACAGAGAAGTTCCCGGCAGCGAGAATCGACAGAGTGGACATGCAGTATTTATATGCGGATGGAGATCTTCATAACTTCATGGATACAAACACTTATGAGCAGATCGCACTGAGCCCGGAAGTAATCGGTGACGCGTTAAAGTTCGTGAAGGAAAACGATATCTTAAAGGTTTGTTCTTATAACGGAAAGGTATTCTCTGTTGAGCCTCCGTTATTCGTAGAACTGGAGATCACAGATACAGAGCCGGGCTTTAAGGGCGATACGGCACAGGGCGCTACGAAACCTGCTACCGTTGAGACCGGAGCTGTCGTTTACGTTCCTCTGTTTGTGGATCAGGGCGATAAGATTAAGATTGATACGCGTACTGGAGAGTATTTATCCAGAGTATAAGAGCATGATGCGCTGCCCGCCCGGTAAGCCGGTTTCCCGGATGACCGGAGCGGGATTTGAGGGATTATGGTCCCGACGGCGTGAATGCAGGGAAAAGACGGTAAAAGAGACTGATAAATGCTGGCCTGGAGGCCAGGATTTGCCGCTCTCTTTTACCGTCTTTTTGTGTAACTGGAAAGTGTTCCTGTTACACAGAGTGAAACCATTGACAAAGTGGGCAATCGCGCGGTAAGCTGATAAGAAAGAGTGATGGGGAAAGGGAGGACTATATGTTTCGGATTTTGCTGGTGGATGACGAGGCTCAGGAACGGGATGGAATCCGGTTCCTGATCGAAAAATATAAGCTGCCGCTTACGGTGGTGGAGGCGCAGAACGGGCAGAAGGCGCTGGAGTATTTGAAAGAGCATCCGGTGGATATTCTGTTTACGGATGTGAAGATGCCTTATAAGGATGGTCTGGAACTGGCGAAGGAGACGTTTCAGTTTAATCCGGGTATCCGGATTGTTATTTTCAGCGCCTATGGGGAGTTTGAGTACGCGAAGCGGGCCATGGAGGCCAATGCCGTCGATTATCTGTTAAAGCCGATCGAGCTGGACGAGTTCCTAAAGGTCATGCATAAGGTGATTGGCGGCCTGGAGCGGCAGAGGGAGGAGTCTAAGCAGGAACGGGAGCAGAGGGACGCTTCCATGAAACGGGTGTTTTACAAGGCGTTTACGGGTGGAAGCGTGTCGGCAGCCGACCAGGAGATGCTTACGGAGTACTTTCAGAAGCTGGGGAAAGAGAGGAAAGTACTGGTAAGCCTGGAGAGCGGGCGGAACATTTTTGAGCAGCAGGAGGATGTCTTTTTGAAACTGCTCCATACGTATATCCGAATTCCCTGTGAGTATGTGAATCTCTATCCCGATTCATCGGTGGTGCTTCTGGCTGACGAAAACCGGATTGTGGGCGGAGAACTGCAGAAACAGCTGGAAAAGCTGGTCCGGGACGGAAAAACGCTTCTTGGGACAGAAATTTCCATCGTGGTCAGCCGGGAATTTGAGACAGTGGAAGAGATGAACCGGCAGATGGATGAGATCAGCCAGATTCGGAAGAATTTTTATGGAACGGGCGGAGAGATTACGTTTCTGTCAGAGATTGTATTGAATTCGGAGTATTATGCCGCGGAGGTGGAGCGGATCAAGGAACTGATGATCGGCGCCATCGGGGACAGAAATGATGATCTTGTGATCTTATATGGAGACCGGCTGGTGGAGACGATGGTGGGCGGCCATGTGGTCAGCCGGATCTATGTACATCACGTCTTTTACGATATTTTGTCAGCATTTTACAGCCAGTACGGGATTAATGACAAGCCAAGGCTCTTTGAGAGGGTGGAACGGCTGCTTTCTTACAAAGACGGGGAGGAGCTGGAGGTCAATTTCCGTGCGGTCTTAAACGAAGTGCTGGCTAAACGGACGGATGCTGCCGGAGACAGTCCGAGAATCGTGGAGCGGATTAAGAATATTGTCAGGGATGAATACCGGAATGACATCGGACTTGAGGATATCGCCGAGCGGGTGAATCTGGCCCCTGCTTACTTAAGCTACCTGTTTAAGAAGGAGACTGGGGCGAACCTGGTCAAATATATTACGGATTACCGCATGGAACAGGCCAGGAAGCTGCTGGAGGAGGGGGAACTGAAGATCGTTCTGGTGGCAAAGGCCTGCGGATATGAGAATCAGCCGTACTTTAACCGGCTGTTCAAAAACTATTACGGCATGACGCCCCGGCAGTACCGGGAGAAGAATGGAAAGCAGCAGGGATGAGGATGAAACGATTGCTGAACTGGTATTATGGAAGCGCTTCAATCCGGAAGAAACTGGTGATCAGCTATCTGCTGCTGATTACGGTCCCGATTCTGGTATTGGGAGTATACTCGTTTTCGGTGTCGAAACGCAATATGGAGAGGCAGACGGAGGAAACCATACGGAATAACGTGCGGCTGATGGCCTCTGATCTGGAAACCTCGCTAAAAAGAGAAAATGATAATATCAAATACTTATCTTATAACGCGAAATTCCGCCAGGTGCTGAAAAACAGCCGGGGAAACCAGGTGGAGGTGGCGCAGGTGCTCAACGAGGTGGTTGAGCCGATCTTCTGGTATTTTATCACCAGTGATAATAACATGAAGGGAATCGAGATCTATACGCCCTATGTGAGCCAGGAGGTGGGAAGCTTCTTAAAACCGGTGGGTGACAGCAGCGAAGAGTCGTGGTATCAGTACCATCAGAAGAATTTCGGGACGCTGTGGACGTTTGAGAACGGCAGTATGTTTGCCACCAGGACGGTTCTGGATGCGCAGACGGCGTCAGAGCCCATCGGCGTGCTGAAGCTGACTGTCCATCCGGCGTCGGTTCTGGAGCCGATCTCCAATAATACATTTTTAAATAACGGAATTCTCCTTACCGATACGGAGGGAAAGACGATTTATTCCAGACAGACGGGAGCGGAACCGGCAGATCAGGCTGTTCTGGCCGGAGCGGAAGCAGGTGATCTGGCAGACGGCGACCAGGGAGAGTACATCGTGATGTCTGAGGCGATCAGTACCAGCGGATGGCGTCTTTATTACTATGTGACGAAAAGCGAAATCACGGGACAGCTGTATGAGATTCTGAAATCCACGCTGCTGATTGTGGGGCTGTGTCTGGCTGTCAGCCTGTTTCTGATCGGTATTCTCTCCAGGGTTTTAAGCAGGAGGATACTGGAACTGAAGGAGAGCGCGGAAAAGGTGGCGGAAGGGAATTTCAATCTGGAGCTTAACCATAACGATACCGATGAAATTGGAATCGTGTCAAAGAGCCTGCAGACCATGTGTGACCGTCTGAATGAGATGATTAACCGGGTCTACAAGGCAGAGCTGGAGAAGAAGGCCATGGAGTTAAAGGCGCTTCAGGCCATGATTAATCCGCATTTTCTGTACAACTGTCTCTCCAGCATCAAATGGAAGGCCATCCGCACCGGAAATGACGAGATCAGCGATCTCACAGGGCATTTGGCAAAGTTCTACCGGACCAGTCTGAACGGAGGGAAACAGATTACCACTGTGGGAAGCGAACTGGAAAATGTAAAATCATATGTGGAACTTCAGCGCATGACCCATGAGAACAGCTTTGATGTGGAGTATGAACTGGATGAGACGCTGTTTGAAACTTCCATGCCGAATTTCCTTTTGCAGCCGATCGTGGAAAATGCGATTGAGCACGGCATGAATTATCAGGAGGAGATTGAAGGAAGAGGGCGGCTGATCGTCCGGCTGGAGGAAGAGGACGGCCATCTGATCTTCAGCATTCTAAACAATGGACCCAGGGTGGAGCTGGACCGGCTGGAGGAGATCTTAAATACACCGGGCAGAGGCTATGGAATTTATAATATTGAAGAGCGGATCCGGATTTACTACGGTGCGGGCTGCGGTGTCTACGCCTCTGTCACGGCAGACGGTTATACCTGTTTTACGGTGCGGATTGGAAAAGAACTGAAGGAGCTGTCTGTATAGATGAGAAGTTCTAAAAATAGTACAAGGTTTCTAAAAAATTTGTTAAAAGATCTTCCTCCGGAAGATGATAAGATATAGGCATCAAAGCAATCACAACAAGGAGGAAGGTATCATGAAAAAGAAAGTATTAAGTGTTCTCTTATGTACAGCAATGACTGCTTCGGCTTTGGCAGGCTGCGGAGGCTCCGGGACGTCCGGGACGGAAGCGCCCAGGACAACGGGGGGAGAAGCCGTGACGGAGGCAGCCGGCAATACCGGTGACAAGGCGGGAACGGACAAGGCGAAGATTCGCATGACCTACTGGAACAGTGAGGATACGATGAAGGCGATGCTGGATTATCTGGCGGAGACACTTCCGGATGTGGAGATCGAATACCAGTTTATCGACAACTCCAATTACGATACCATCGTAGACACCCAGCTGTCGGCAGGAGAGGGGCCGGATATCATCTGTGAATCTCCGGGATCTTCCTTAAAGCATGCGAGACTGGGATATTTAGAGCCGTTAAACGATCTGGGCGCCAAGTATTCCAGCGCGGGGACCAGCGTCTATTCCTATGACGGCAGCATCTACGCTCTGCCGGGGATCAGCTGGTTTGAGGGAATCTATTACAACAAGGCCCTGTTTGAGGAGAATGGAATCGCTTTGCCGACGACATTCGATGAGTATATCAGTGTCTGCAGGGAATTTAAGGAGAAAGGAATCACACCTCTGGCGGCAGGGCTGAAATCATGGGAGCCGATGTTAAAAAACTCCATGGCGTTCGTGACTGCTGAATACTTATCCACAGACGCGGGAAAGAATTTCGGTTCCGATTACCGCGAGGGCAAGGCTAAAATGGAAGGAACCTGGGATCCATACGTGGAAAAATGGTCAGAGATGATCACGGAGGGCGTTTATACCACAGATATGACGGGAATTGACCACGATCAGGCATTAGAGCAGTTTGCAACAGGCGGCGCAGCCATGTTCTGCTCCGGACCGTGGGATTTAGACACCATCACAAGCAAGAACCCGGATCTTCAGATCGATATGATGCCGTTTTATGGTACGGCGAGGAGCGACGGATGGCTGATCGGCGGTCCCGGATGCGGCTTTGCAGTCAACAGCTCGTCTTCCAATAAAGAAGCAGCCATGAAGGTAGTGGAGGCAATCTCCACGGTGGAAGGCCAGAAGGCGCTGTGGGAAAACAATCAGGGCGGTTCCTCCTATCTGGAAGGCGCATCCTTCGATTTACCGGACGCCTATGAAGGCGTATCAGGAACTCTGGCCGCCGGCAATGTATACTGCCCGTGGAATGAATGGGGTGCGGCCGCCGGTGCTCATGAGACATACGGAACCGAGATGCAGAGCTACCTGTTGGGTTCCCAGGATTTAAAGACCACATTGTCGAATGTGGATGCGGCCGTGGCAGAGCTTTTGGAAAAGTAAGACCCGGCAGGTAACTGACGACCGATACCGATTATGGGAGCGGTAATCCATGCTGAAAAGAATATTGGCGTACGCATGGGTTACGCTCCCTTTTTGCGCCCATTTTTGGGCAAATTGAAGAGAAGGAGGGGTATGAAATGGAACAGATTCAAAGAAAAAAGAGGCAGGCAGGGACGCTGGGAAAGTATTTCTACGTGTTTATCCTGCCGGCTTTCGTCGTATATCTTCTGTTTTCCATCGTTCCGTTTTTATATACGTTTTACTACAGCTTCACCGATTATACGGATATGAATCCGGTCAACTTAAGCTTTGTAGGCCTTAAAAATTATATAAAGGTTTTCAATACGCCGCTGATGATTACGGCGATAAAAAACTCCGTGCTCTACGCTATTATGCTGACGTCGCTTCAGACCATACTTGCGCTGCCTCTGGCGGTGCTCCTGGATAAGAAGCTGAAGACCAGGAACCTGCTGCGGGCCGTATTCTTCTTTCCGGCTGTATTCAGTTCCCTGATTATCGGCTATCTGTGGAATTTTATCATGTCGTCGTCGGATTACGGCCTGATCAACAATCTGCTGCACCAGCTGGGGCTTGGGACCTTTAATTTCTTCACTGCTGACCGGGCGCTGTTTTCCGTCATTTTAACCCAGGCATGGCAGTGGACCGGCTGGGCCATGGTCATCTATCTGGCCAACTTACAGAGTATTTCACCGGATCTCTACGAGGCGGCGGATATCGACGGAGCCGGGGGAATCAAGAAATTCTTTTACGTGACGCTGCCGCTCATGTGCCCGTCAGTCAAGATCATCGTGGTAACCGGCTTAATCGGAGGCATGAAGGTGTTCGATATCATCTATTCCATGACATCGGGCGGTCCGGGCAATGCGACGGAGACCGTTATGACCGTCATGATGAAAAAGGGGATCTCGGATGGCTTTTACAGCACCGGATCGGCGTTCGGCGTGTGTTTCTTTGCTATCGTGCTGGTGATCAGCGCCGTAGTGACAAAATTAATGGGGAAATGGAGTGATTCGATACAATGACGAAGAGAAAAAGAAATTTATATATTCTGGAAGCAGTCATGCTCGTGATTGCGGTGATCTGGTTTATCCCGATATACTATCTGATCGTAACGACGCTTAAAAATCCCCAGGAGGCCACGGCCAATCCCCTGGGACTGCCGATTCACCTGGAAATCGGAAATTACATCAAAGCATGGACCAACATGCAGTTCCCGAGGGCGTTTGCCAACACGCTGTTTATCACGGCCACGGCTGTTGTCATCATCGTCGTGTTCGGTGCCATGGCCGGATACGCACTGGCGAGAACGAAGACGAAAATGGGAAACCGTATGTTTTTATTCTTCCTGGCCGGACTGATCGTGCCGTTTCAGATGAACATTGTCAGCTTATATAAGATTGTAAAGAGCCTTCATTTGATGAACACTCCGTTTGCAGTGATTCTCGTCAATGTGGCCATCAACACGCCGCAGGCGGTATTCCTGTTTAAGGAATTCATAGAGGGCACGGTGCCGAAGGAGCTGGAGGAAGCCGCGGAGATCGACGGCTGTACGGTGTTCCGCAAGTTTTTCAGGGTGGTTCTGCCGCTGCTCACACCGGTAATCTCGACGGTCGTTATCATCGTTACGCTGAACGTGTGGAATGAATTCATGACGCCCCTTCTGTTCCTGCAGAGCCGCGAAAAGGATGTAATCCTTCAGGAGGTGTCCCGGAACATCGGGCAGTTCGCCACCGACTGGACCGCGCTGTTCCCCATGCTGATGCTGGGTGTGGCGCCGCTCATGATTTTCTACGTATTCATGCAGAAATACATAATCGCCGGTGTGGCTGCCGGTGCAGTGAAAGGATAGAGAAAAAATGGATAAGAAAAAGTCGGGAACGCTTCATGACAGCCTGATGGTGATTGTTCCGCACCAGGACGATGAGATCCTCATGTGTGCCGGTATCCTCTGGGAGGCCGCTAAAAGAAAGATTCCCGCTGTCGTCGTGATGGTGACAAACGGTGATTACGGGAGCAGTGATCTCTCTATTGGAAGGAGCCGGTTAAAGGAGACGCTGGCCGGGCTTGCCATGCTGGGAATCGATGCCGGGAATGTAGAGTTTCTGGGGTATGCCGACACGGGGATGCCGAAGGAGGAAAGCTTTTTAAACGGTCTCTATGAGGAGACGGACGCAGGGAGACTTCATAGATCCCACTGTTCGGAGGAGACGTACGGTCTGGAAGAAAAGGATGAATACCACAAAAAACGGTGGGGAGCGCATGCGCCATATGACAGAGCCCATCTGGCCGCAGATTTGTACGGCGTGATAGAGGAACACCGGCCGGCAATGATATTTACCACATCAGAGTTTGACACTCACGGGGATCACAGCGCACTCTGCCTTTTTGTCCGTGACAGCCTGGTCCGGATGAAAGCGGAGGCAGATACAGAATGCGGACTTCCCCGTCTGTACAGCGGAATCGTTCATTCCCTGGCGGGAGATGAGAACTGGCCCGTCAGAACCACGGAAGTGGGGCCGTATACGGAACCGGAACAGTTTGAAGAGACATCCCGGTTCCGGTGGGAGGACCGGATCAGCTTTCCGGTTCCGGAGTGCATGAGGACGGAAGTCAGAGAGGACAACTTAAAGTATCGGGCGCTTTCCTGTCATGTTACGGCGTTAAAGCCGGATGCGGTGGATTTTTTATATGCATTTATTAAAAACGAGGAACTTTTCTGGGAGATTAATTACTGAAGGAGCGAGACAGAATGGAGATTAATAAACAGCCGATCTATCCCGTCGAACCGTGGACGGTGACGGAAACGGAATTTAAGATGGAGACAAATTACCGGAATGAGACGACATTTTCTCTGTCCAACGGGTACCTGGGCACGAGAGGAACCCTGGAGGAGGGGTATCCGTTTACGGCAGATGAGGGACTGGAAGGCAATTTTATCAATGGATTTTACGAGAGTGAACCGATCCGCTACGGGGAATGGAACTACGGGTTTCCAACGGAGAGCCAGTCTCTCTTAAACCTTCCCAACTTAAAGACGATCAGGATTTTTCTGGAAGGGGAGGAGCTGGATATCAGAACGGGGAAGGTGTCCGGCTGGCGCAGAACGCTTCATATGGATCGGGGAACGGTCACCAGGTCCTTCGACTGGACTTCTCCGTCGGGCCGGACCGTTCATGTGGAAACAGCACGGCTGGTAAGCTTTGAAGTGAAGAATTTGATGGCGATGTCCTGCGAAGTGACGCCGGTTAATTTTGACGGGGAGATCACATTTTTGTCGGTGCTGGATGCGGATGTGGAGAATCACACGCGGAAGACGAATCCGCTGGTGGATTACGGCCCCTTTGGCCGCTGTCTGATTACAGACGTGATATCAGCGGATGAAACCATGCTGTTTTATCAGGGAACGACGGAGCACAGCGGGATTACCATGGCCTGCGGCAGTGTGATGACGGTGAAGGCGGGGCAGGATGGCGCGCTGGATCGTGTGACAGAGGAAGGCAGTGCCCCGCAGGAATGGTGGATTACGGAGGATGGACTCCACTGCTGCCATAAACTGGTGGTGCAGGGAAGGAAAGGCCGGAAGATTACCGCGGAAAAACAGATGGCCTACACCTCCTCTCCCGATCTGGAAAAGAGCGGGATGAAGGAATTGATCCTTTCTATATTAAATGCAGCTGCAGAAAAAGGATTTAAGCGTACGGCGGACGGTCAGGAAGCCTGCATGAAAGCCATGTGGAAGCAGGCGGATGTGGTGATTGAGGGAGATGAGGCCCTGCAGCAGGGCATGCGGTTTAATCTGTTTCATATTCTTCAGTCTGCTTCCAGAGACGGGAAAAACGGCATGGGGGCCAAGGGGCTTTCGGGAGAGGGGTATGAAGGCCACTATTTCTGGGATACGGAAATGTATGTGATTCCGGTACTGATCTATACCAACGCCAGTCTGGCAAAGTCGCTTCTCGGCTACCGCTTCCGTACGCTTAACGAGGCCAGGGCGAGAGCCAGGGTTCTGGGACACGAGAAGGGTGCTCTGTATCCGTGGCGGACGATTAATGGCCGGGAGGCTTCCACTTATTTTCCGCTGGGAACGGCGCAGTACCATATTAATGCGGACATTGCCTATGCCTTCAAGCTGTATCTCGATGTAACCGGTGATATGGAATTTTTAAAGGATCAGGCCGCAGAGGTGCTGGTGGAAACGGCCAGGGTCTGGGCGGATGTCGGCTGCTTTGCCGAAGCCAGGGGTGGCAAGTACTGTATCTGTGCCGTGACAGGGCCGGATGAGTACAACGCTATCGTAGACAACAATTTTTATACGAATCTCATGGCGAGGGAGAATATCCGGGATGCCGGCTGGGCTCTGGATTCGCTTCGTGAAATGGATGAGCCTGCATACGAAGCCCTTGCGGCGAAGCTGGGACTGAAGGAAGAGGAGAGGGAGCTCTGGAACCGGATTGTGGAGAATATGTATTTCCCATACGATGAAGACCGGAAGGTCTATCCGCTGGATGACGGCTTTATGATTCGGAAACCGTGGGATGAATCGAAAATACCGCCGGAGAAGCGCCACCTGCTCTATGAAAACTATCATCCGCTCTTTATCTTCCGCCAGCGGATGTCGAAACAGGCAGATGCCATACTCGGTATGGTCCTGCACAGCAATTACTTTACGGAAGAGGAGCTGCGGCGCAACTACGATTTTTATCAGGAAGTGACGCTGCATCATTCGTCACTCTCAACGTGCATCTTCGGAATCCTGGCATGTCAGATCGGATACGGGGAAGAGGCGTATGCGTATTTCTCCCAGTCCGCCAGAATGGACCTGGATGATTACCATGACAATTTTTATGCGGGAATCCACGCGGCGAACATGGCGGGAACGTGGCAGGCAGTCGTCTTCGGCTTTGCCGGCCTGAGAGTCAACCGGGGCGTTCTGGAGCTTCATCCCATACTTCCGGAAAAGATGAAGGGATACGAATTCCGCTTCTTATACCGCGGCAGCCTGCTTCACGTGCAGACCGGCCGGGAGGGAACGAGAGTGACGCTGCTGTCAGGAAACCGTGTTGAATTATGGCTGGGTGATACCTGCCATCAGCTGGATAAGGAGGGAGAGTATGTCTGCAGTTAAACCGAGAGCCGTATTTTTTGACTGGGATGGAACGGCTGTTTATTCCAGAAAAGCGCCGGCCGACGCGGCCCTGTCCGCCATGAAGCCGCTGCTCGCCCAGGGGATCAAATTAGTGATTGTCAGCGGAACAACGATTGAAAATATTGCAGGAGGACAGATTGAAACATATTTTACTCCTGAAGAGCTGAGGCATTTATATCTGGGACTGGGACGCGGCGCCTATAATTACGCGTTTGACGAGGAAGGAAGGCCGTACGTATTTGCAGATAAGCTGCCGGACCGGGAAGGCCTTCTGGCGGTTCACAGCATTTGCTTTGATATTCATAAGGAACTGTTAAAAAAGTACGATTTCCCTACGGACATCGTGTTCTCCAGGCCGAATTACTGCAAAATTGATTTGATGGTGTCGAATCAGAGAGGGGATCAGCTGTTCCTTCAGGAAAATGAACTGGTGATTCTCAAAGAGAGCTTACGCCGTCACGGGATTGAGGGCGGCTTAGCAAAGCTTCTGGAGATCTCCGGGATGATCGGAGCTTCTTACGGAATTGCAGTAGCCCCTACCTGTGATGCGAAATATCTGGAGGTGGGACTCTCCAGCAAAAGTGATAACGTGGACACGATTCTGGATAAGTTTCAGCGGGAATTTGGGATTCTGCCGGAGGAGTGCAGCTACTGGGGGGATGAATATGTGGGGATCGAAGAAGGGATTTTCGGAAGTGACAGCTTCATGATCACGGAGAAGTCGAGAACAGGCCGTTTCTTTGATGTATCAGAAGTACCGGGAAAACGGCCGCAGGAGGTAACTGTGACCGGAGGCGGAGTGGAGCGTTTCCTGGAATATTTAAGAGAAATAAGCATATAGGAGGGATCAAAGGGGCTGCTGCTCCAGTAGATAAATAATCTGCTGGAGCAGCAGCTCCTTTTCTGTACCAAAAAACATCAAAGAGGGAAAAGGTTCCGTTGAAAACCGGTGATAAAAATATTTTTAAAACGAAGTTACAGAAATATTGATAAAATTCGGAAAAAATGATAAAATGTAACTTTAATGGGAAATAGGAGGATAAACACGTATGAAGAGAGCAGCCGCATGTCTGCTTGCCCTGTGCCTGATTCTGCAGGGACCGGCAAGTCTGATGACGAGTTTTGCTGATTTCGGGCAGAGGGGAGTGGCATCACCGTCGAACAGTGTATCGGCGAGTCCTTCCAGCGCATGGAAAGAGAATGAAAGTGAAGGGAAAAATGGGGAATTAAAGGTCGAAATTCGTGGAGTCCTTCCCGTGCAGAGGGCTGCGGAATGGGAATTATTTCTGACGAAGGATGAGGAACTGTCCGATCAGGGCACCCTGCAGTTTGAGGCCGTGGAGTCAGCCGGGGTCTATTCCTCCGGCAGCTATACGTTTACGGATCTTCCCAGGGGAAAGTACCAGCTTCTGGTGAAATCGTTAAACGGCGGGTATGAGGATTACATACAGAAAAATATTTCAATTAACGGCGACCGGGCGTCGATCCTGCTTTTAAACGACTACCCGGAAAAATACGGCTATACCGGGAATAAGATGCCTGGTGTAATCCGGATGGGCGATGTGAACGGAGACGGACAGATCGACGGCGAGGATATGGAGGAACTGATCGATGCCATTGACGAGGCAGAGAGTAACTCCACGGATTCCCGGTGCGATTTTAACGGGGACGGGGAAGTTGATCTCGTTGATCTCCAGTACTTTACGATTTTTTATAAAAATAAGAGTAATACAAAAGCGACTGTAACAAGCCAGGCCCTGGTGGATCCGAAAGCTGTTACTGCATCCTCCAGCAACGCAGTATTTTCCGTGGATACGCTTAAGGAAGTGTTTGCTGGAAACAGCAGCGAGGCGCTGAAGCTGGAGACAGCGGAAGAGACGGCAATTACTCCGGAAACGCCAGTTGAGGTCAGCGCGGAGATAGAGCAAGGCTTAACGGCAGCAGGCTTTACAATCCAGCCGGTCATCGGTTCCGGCAACACAATCAGGGACGGCTTTGTGACCGTTGAATGTGAGGGTGAAGACGATCCCGTCGTCTTTAAAATAGAGAACGGAGTGGCGGTCAGACAGACGGGCGCAAAGGCGCGTGCGGCATTCAGAAGCGCGTCACCCAGAAGCGGGGCAGAGGACTCAGCCGCCGGAAGGACCATTGTCATCGATTTGGGAAGACAGGTGGCGATCAAAAAGGTGACGATCACGGTGACTGCTGCATTGGAAAAGGAAGCCACGCTGGTTGAAATATCCAAAGTGGAATTCTTAAACAATATGGAAAACAGAATTCCGGAGCCGGAGATGAACATTCCGGAGAACTTGAATGCGGTGGCCGGCAGAGAGTCCTTTGACTTAACCTGGAAGCGCGCGGTCAATGTAACCGGGTACGAGGCAGAGGTGACCGGCAGGGTGAAAAGCGGAATCAAAACCGCTGTCATCCCGGTATCGGAGAACCGTTTAAGCGTCGAGTCAATTCAAAATGAGGACCTGATCAACGGGGAAGATTACACCGTGCGTGTGCAGTCTGTGAACGGAGCCTGGAAAAGCGGTTACAGTGAGTCGGTAAAGGTTACGCCGGAGGCGTCCAAACGGCCGGATCCGCCGGAGGGAATCACGGTGAAGGGCGGTTACCGCAGCCTCGATGTATCCTGGAAAAAGATGAAGGATACGGACAGCTACTCCCTGTTTTACCGGGAATACGACGATGCAGACGGAAGCTATATCCGAATCGACAACATTGAAAATACCACTCAGACGATTCCGAACTTAAAGGACGAAACAAAGTACGATATTTATCTGACAGGTACAAATAAAATAGGGGAAAGCGCGCCCTCCATGCATTACAGCGGAACGACCGAGAGCGTCAATGCCCCGGTAACGCCAAACTACAAGCTGATCAATGTGGCCGGAGAGAACGGCGGAACCGAACACATCAAGGCGGTAAACAACCATGGGGGAACTGCAGACAGCGAGTTTGCAGTTGCAGACAACGACGCAGTATCCGCGTGGGTGCGCAACGACTGGGATGCAGGCTGCGTCTATCCCGGTGAATCAAAATCACCGACCGTGACCCTCGACGACAGTTACACGATGGATACCGTGGTTATTATCCCGGATCAGGCTCAGAAGTTTGCTTACACCGATGCAACTTTCTTCTATTGGCCTGAGGGAAAAAACAGTCAGGTGCAGGCGGCCGGTACATTCAGCAGAAAAACCAGCTCTAACGGGAAAACATATTATGAGTTCCAGACCAGTCAGCCGGTTACGACAGACCGGGTCCAGGTCAGACTGACTACCGGTTATGGCCCGTCCAGCAGGATCAGTATTGCGGAGATGAAATTCTATTACTATGATCCGATCGAGCATGAGGTGTACGATCTGTTTGCAGATGATATGCACCTGTCCTTAAAGGAAGGGGTAACGCAGGAGAGTATTGACGGTCTGAGGGCGCGTCTGGAGGTAAAAGACGAGGTGAGCGGGGAACTCCATCCGAAGAAGGAGATTCTGGAGAGAGAGCTTACTACGGCGGAGCAGATATTAAAGGATGAGGCCCTGGCCGATATTCTGACCATAGACAACCGGGTGACGAAGAAGGCAGACGGCAGCATTACCTTTGGCGGCGGATTAAATGCCTGGCAGCCGCTGGGCGTCACGGCCATGGCCGGAGATACGGTGATGGTCTATGTGGGAAGCCCGGAGAAGAAGACGGGAGACAGCACGAATCTGCGCCTGATCGCGACCCAGTACCATGGAGAGTCGAGTGCATGGTCAAAAACAATCGGCATGCTGAAAGCAGGAATCAATGAAATCACCATTCCGAAGATCACGGATCTCGACGTGGAACAGGGCGGACAGCTTTACGTCGAATACACCGGAGCACAGGGCAAAGAACGCTACAGCGTGAGAGTCAGCGGCGGACATCAGATACCGACGCTTAATGTGACGATGGCATCTGATTCCAATGCAGCGAGAGCCCTGGTGACGAAATATGTGGAAGAACTGGAAGCCACTGCGGCCAATCTGGAGACAGAGCATGAAAATCACAAAAAAGCGCATGACGGAGACTGGAGCTCTGCAAAGAAGAACTGTATTCTGGGCGCTACGGATATTGTAACAAAATATATGATGTTTTCCGTTTCCTCCCAGCAGATTCTCGCCGGATTATCAGGCGGAACTGTGGAGGAAAAGGCGGAGCAGCTGTATCAGTCCCTGACGGCGGCTGATGAGATGGTGAATCTTTTCTATCAGCATAAGGGACTGAGCAGTGATCCCGATGCGGGTGAGAAGAACAAATTGCCGGTGAGCCGGCTGAATCTGCGCTATCAGAGAATGTTTGCAGGCGCGTTCATGTATGCGGGAGGACTTCATATCGGAATCGAATGGGGGTCCATACCGGGGCTTACCAGGGGCGTTCCGGTGAAGGCGGATCCGAAAGGCAGATATGAAAGCGGTCAATACTTCGGCTGGGGAATTGCCCACGAGATCGGCCATGAAATCAATGAAGGGGCTTATGCCATAGCCGAGATTACAAATAACTATTTCTCCGTGCTGGCGCAGGCTCATGACACCAATGACAGTGTGCGGTTCCAGTATCCGGAGGTTTATAAGAAGGTGACTTCGGGCGTCACAGGGCGCTCCTCCAATGTGTTTACACAGCTGGGATTATACTGGCAGCTTCATCTGGCATACGATATGGGAGGTTACAACTATAAAACGTACGATAAGTACCGGGATCAGTTTAACAACCTGTTTTTTGCCAGAGTGGACTCCTACGTAAGAAATACAGAAGCGGCGCCGAAGCCGGGCGGAGTATCGCTGAGCCTGAGCGGAGACGTGGACAACAAGCTTATGCGTCTGGCGTGTGCGGCGGCGGAAAAGAATATTCTGGAGTTCTTCGAACGCTGGGGTATGGTGCCTGACGAGACGACAAAGAAGTATGCGCAGCAGTTTGAAAAAGAGACAAGAGCGATCTGGTTTGTAAACGATGAGGCGAGGGCATACGTGCTGAAGAACGGAAAAGATGGTTCCGTTGCAGCCGGCACTGTGGTCGAGGCTGATTTAAGCTACACAGAGAATTCCAATGAGGTGACGATCCATCTCGCAAGCCAGTCTAAAAAGCCGGAGGCGATGCTGGGATACGAAATCTACCGTTCCGAAACCATCAAGAGCCATGTGGAGAAGAAACCGGTAGGCTTCGTGACTGCGGACCAGACGGAATTTGTGGATTCTGTTTCTACTGTTAACAACAGGGTCTTCACCTATGAAGTAGTAGGTTACGATAAGTACTTAAATGCCACAAAACCGGTGGTACTGGAGCCGGTTAAAGTATCCCACGGCGGCGTGATTGATAAATCAGACTGGACCGTAACCACGAACATGGTCTCTGCAGAGGACAAGGTGGATGAGGAGATCAACCCGGATACGGTAACCATGGAGGCGATCGGAAAGGTCATCGATAACGATGCGGGAACCACCTATACAGGAAAAACTGTGGCAGGCAGTAACGGAAAAGCACCGGCGGCATCTGTTACCATTCACTTAAACAGGGAAGAGACCATCACCGGTCTTACATATAAACTGAGTAATGCGGATAACGCGGCAGGAAGCCCGATCGGCAATTTTAAAGTGGAGATCAGCGATACCGGCGCAGATGGTTCCTGGACCCAGGTTAAGGCCGGAACCTTCTCCGTAGCGCAGGGGCAGCTGGTGAACGGCAGTGAGACCGTCTATTTTAACAAGAATGATGACACATGGCTGTACGCCTATGACACCTCATACATAAGGATTACGGCGGTGGATCAGAAGGGAACCGATATATCCATTTCGGAGATTGATCTGCTGGGACAGACCGGAGACGACATTGACTTTGGTCAGACGGATTCGATCGGTATTCTGAAAGAGGACTACCATGCAGGACATGGAGAGAGCGGAGAAGCCGTTATTCCGAAGGGTTCCCTTATATTTACAGGTACGTACAAAGGAAACCCGGCGTACAATGTGGTCCTGCTGTATGATGAGCAGGGAAAGATTGTAGGCGGTACCGATGAAGCAGGAAATATATCGGCGGCACAGATGATCTTTGCGGAAGTGCCGGAGCATGGAGAACTGGGTGAGACCAGCAGCGGAACCTGGATCTATTATATCGAACCCGGGAACTTTAAAAAAGACGCTCTTCCAAAACGTGTGAGAGCGGAGCTCTACCGGGTAGACAACGCACATGACAACAGGGGAGAACGCCTTGTCAGCAATACTCTGTTTGTCGACATGCCGGAGAAACTGCCGGTGATCGAGATAAAAGCACAGGACTGAACGTACGGGAGGAGAAAATATGTTGCAGCGACTTATGAATAGGAAAGTAGTAATTGGCCTGCTGGGAATCCTGATCCTTCTTGCAGCGTTTGGCCGAATCATGACTACGCCGGCGGAGGAATACCGGTTTGTCACATGGGAAAAGGGAACCAGCGAAAATGAGGTAAAAGTAAGTGTTATGCTTTCTGCACGGGAGGATGTGCAGAAAGCAGGAACCTTCCAGGTTCAGTTCGGAGTGGCCTCCGATGATCCGGATGGGATAGAGGATATCAAATTTAAGTTCGACAGCGATTTAAAAAACAATTCGGACGTAACGGTTAAAACGTATCGCTATAATCAGAGCAACGGGACCCTGACGATCTACGTATCAGGTGCAGCAGATGATATACTGAAAAAGGGGACAGCGTTAAACCTTGGAACCATTGTGGTCAATGCGGACAGTGATGTGACGTTCTCGGTTGAGCCAGGCGGCTGTAAAACGGCGGATGAGAACTATACAGAAAGAACGCTCACCGTGTTTGGAAGCCAGGATGATTATACGGTTAAGCGGGAGACGTCAGACGACGATACGCCGAATGAGACACCGGAAGAAACAACTCCGGATGAGACGCCGGAAGAAACACCAGGTGAAACGGGGCCTGCTGAGACACCGGAAGAGACGCTGCCTGATGAAACACCGGGCGGAACGCTTCCGGAAGAAACAACGGACAGCAGCGAACCGGAAGAAACGCCGGAGCAGGAAGATTCCTCAGACAGTGTGTGGAAGGATCCGGAAGAGACGAGCGGAACCTGGAAGGCAAAGGACGGAGTCTGGAGCTTTGAAAAGGAAGACGGGACCTATGCGCAGAGCGAGTGGATCAAAGTCGGCGGAGAGTGGTACTGGATCGGTGCTGACGGCCGGATGATTACCGGCTGGATTCATTTAAACAATGTATGGTATTTCTGCAGTCCGTCCGGGGCGATGAAGACCGGCTGGGTCAATACCGGGGACCACTGGTTCTATTTCAGCCCATCCGGAGCCATGAAAACCGGCTGGGTTTTAGAAAAGGGCTGCTGGTATTATATGAGTGAATCCGGAGCCATGAAGACCGGCTGGGTACAGACGGACGGAAAGTGGTATTACTTAGATGAATCCGGGAAAATGCTGGCCGATACCGTGACGCCGGACGGTGTCAGAGTTGACAAAAATGGTGTCAGGGTCAACGGAATAACAGAATAAAAAGTGAGGGACTGTTTTAGGAATATTCTTAAAACGGTCCCTCTTTATCTGTGAGATGGCGTTTGATCTTTCGTTTGGGCCATGGTAAAATAGAAACGAAACATATGATCGAATGAAAAAGGTGGTTGAGACAGGATGGAACAATTATCGCTTTTTGACGACCGGGCTGCCGTGGGTCCGCTGGCAAGCCGGTTGAGGCCAACGGGGCTGGAGGAATTTGTGGGCCAGAAGCACCTTCTGGGTGAGGGAAAGGTGCTGCGCCGGATTATTGATCAGGACATGGTGTGTTCCATGATCTTCTGGGGACCTCCCGGTGTGGGAAAGACCACTCTGGCCAGGATCATCGCCAACCGGACAAAGGCCTCCTTCGTGGATTTTTCCGCCGTTACAAGCGGAATTAAGGAAATTAAGGAAGTGATGGCTCAGGCGGAGCGGGACCGCCATATGGGCCTGCGCACGCTTGTATTTGTGGACGAGATCCACCGTTTTAATAAGGCCCAGCAGGATGCATTTCTTCCGTATGTCGAAAAGGGGAGTATTATCCTCATCGGAGCCACGACGGAGAATCCCTCGTTTGAGATTAACGCGGCTCTTCTTTCGAGATGCAAGGTTTTCGTGCTCCAGGCGCTCCAGACGGATGACCTGGTAATTCTTCTGCACCATGCCTTAACGAGCCCGCTCGGGCTGGGGGATCAGAGGATCGGGATTACAGAGGACATGCTCCGGATGATCGCCCAGTTTGCTAATGGGGACGCGAGAACGGCACTCAATACGCTGGAGATGGCAGTCCTAAACGGGGAGATCAGCGCGGAAGAGACCACCGTGACTCCCGAAGTGCTGGAACAGTGTACCAGCCGCAAGTCCCTCCTGTATGATAAAAATGGCGAGGAGCACTACAATCTGATTTCCGCCCTTCACAAATCCATGAGAAACAGTGATCCGGACGCGGCGCTTTACTGGCTGGCCCGCATGCTGGAGGCCGGAGAAGATCCGCTCTATGTGGCGAGACGGCTGATCCGTTTTGCAAGCGAGGATATCGGGATGGCGGACAGCCAGGCGCTTACGCTGGCGGTCTCCGCCTATCAGGCCTGCCATTTTAACGGGATGCCTGAGTGCAACGTCAATCTGGCGCACACAGTGATCTATCTATCCATGGCGCCGAAATCCAACTCCGCTTACGCGGGCTACGAACACTGCAGGGAGGATGCCCTGCACACGCTGGCAGAGCCGGTTCCCTTAGTGATCCGCAACGCGCCGACGGGACTGATGAAGGAGCTGCATTACGGGAAAGGCTATCAGTACGCCCACCAGACAGAGGACAGGATTGCCGCCATGCAGTGCATGCCGGACTCCTTAAAAGACAGGACGTACTATGTGCCTACGGAAGAGGGGAATGAGAAGGCGGCGAAGAAGAGGCTGGAGGAAGTGAAGGCGTGGAGAGAGGCGCATGGGATGTAGGGGCAGGCAGTAAGGAATTATTTTCTGCGGATTGAAGCTGCGGTTGTGGTAAGCTGGCTGAGTGAAATTACTGATTATTTAGTGATTTCACTCAGCTTTTTTAATTGATTCCCTGTAAAAATGATGTCTGAGAGCTGCCGGTACAAAATATTTAAAAAAATTCGTTTCATTATAGATACCACAAACGACTAACTAATAAGTAGGTGAGTGTTTAAAACGTCTGATTATATGAAAAAAAGGCGTTACAAACGCTCGAAAATACTTTTATCGTGAATTATGATTATTATCAGGAGGTATTATAATGAATGAGCAATTTATACGTAGTCGGCTTTCCAGATTACGAGAAGAAAAACAGGTCTCAGAGCGAAAGATGAGCCTGGATTTAGGACACAGCACCAGCTATATTCGTAGTATCACCTCTGGCAGGACGCTTCCGTCAATGAGTGAGTTCCTTTATATATGTGAGTATCTTGGAATTACGCCAATGGAATTTTTTAATGATAGAGAGTCATGGCGAGGAAGCTGATATTGAAGACTTTTCAGATGGCCAGACATGCCTGTCACAGCTTAGAAACAGAAATTTCAACATCCTCTTTCTGGATATAGAGATGCCGGGAATGGACGGTTTTTCCATGGCCGGGAAAATGCAAAAGAGTTATCCAAATATAGTATTGATTTTCGTCTCTTCTCATGAAAGCCTGGTTTTTCAGTCATATGAATACGATACATTCTGGTTTATGCGTAAGAGCGCGCTGATAGCCGATTTGAAAAAAGCAATTGATAAGTATTTTGCGCGCATTATTTATAATGAATTATTTTATGTGGTAAATGCACAAAAAGTTTATTATAAAGACATTCTGTATATCGAATGCATTGGACATTTGATTACAATTAAAACAACAGACAAAACTTATAGCATGTGCGGCAGCCTAAAAAAATTGGAGGAAGAATTAACGCCCTATCAATTTATCCGTGTACATAAGAGTTTTTTGGTAAATATGCAGCAGATCAATGTGATTCATAATGATAAAATAATCCTTACCGATAACAGCAGTGTATTACTTAGCAAAGCTCGGCAACAAACGGCTCCGGAAAAACCGTGGAGTACGTCTATGATGAGGCGGACAATCTGCAGAAGATCATCTATCCGGATAATGGTACGGTAGAGTATATTTACGATAAAAACGACAACATCACGAAGATCGTGGACCGTGACGGAAGAGAAACCTTCTACAGCTATGACCCATTGAACCGGCTGACAAAGGTGAAACGCGCAGACGGAAGCACTAGCAGCTATACTTATAATGCACGCGACCAGATCGTGGAGGCGGAGAATCTCTGCTCCTGCGGCTTTCTGATCTCGGACTATCAGTACACGTATGACGATGCCGGACTGATCGTGAGTGAGACAGCCAAAGAGTGCCTGTTTGTGTCGAATAAGGATTACGGCCACAAAGGCGGACCGGACGGAGAATGCGTCCACGTATCAGATAACCCGTGGCAGAACCAGAATCCGGTATGGGAGATCACAAAGAGAACCTTCAAGTATGACAATAACGGGGAACTCATAGAGTGTAAAGAAGATAAAGGCATGTTCGATAAGACGGTATATACATACGAATATGACTCCGTAGGAAACCGCACCCGGGTAAAGAAGCAGGAGGTATTCGAATACCGGACAGATCAGACCACCTATACGTACAATGCGGATAATCAGATGGTTGGAGCAGTAGTCTGTGAAGGAAATCTGACGAAGCGGTATACCTTCAAGTACGATGCCAACGGCAACCTGACGCAGGAGTGCCTGATGAACCGCGCCGAAGTAACGTATCAGTACGATACAGAGAACCGTCTGAAGGCAGTGAAGGACCAGCAGAAGCTGCTGATGGCGGCAGCCTATGACGGAGACGGAAACCGGACATTCCAGTTGAACTACAATCCGGATGCGGAATGCGGTTATGGGAAGAATGTGAGCGGAGAAGTCTTCATGCCGGAGAATAATAAGAATGAGGATGGAAGCTTAACGGCGGAAGGCGATTTATTCAGCTATATCTGCTCTGCAACGGGACGGGCTTATGATCTGACGGAGTATGTGAATGATACGAACCGGCAGTATACCGAGGTCCTGACTGCGTATACGGTGAACAGCGGGGCAACGGAAAGCTACAGCTACAATGGAAGGCAGAGACTGTCAAGGAATGATATATGGACGGAGGCCCGCGACCTGGTATGTAACGAAACAAGCTATTACCTGTATGACGGCCGTGGAAGTGTAACGGCGAATACGTGGCAGAACGGAATGGTGACGAGTGTGTACCAGTATGACCCATACGGGCAGGTGACACTGGGAAGTACGGAGCATACGGATTTCTACGGGTATAATGCGGAGAGCTACAACCCGAATACCGGGCTTGAATTCTTAAGAGCGAGGTATTATAATGCAGAGATAGGGAGATTCTTCCAGGAAGATACGTATTTGGGAGATATCAACGACCCATTGACACTGAACCGGTATGCATATACGAAGAATAGTCCGTTGAATTATATTGATCCAAGCGGCCATACTCAAGTAGGTATTCCCAAAGGAATAATAAGCAGGACTTTTGATAAATTAGTCGATAATATTAAAGGAAAACTTTTCATTTAATATTTGGGAAGGAGGGTGAGTTAGTTCTACTGGAATCTAGCAAAAATGACGCTCATATCAAAGCTGCAATAAAAAGAGCGGAAGACAGTAATGATATTACCTATTGCCAGGAAATAGATGAAGAATATTATTTAAGTATGATTATGGGTATTGATATGGAATTGGCTTACCAGTATGGCTTTGGAGATACAAGAACAAAAGCAATGCTGGATCAATTTCAAAAGCTGACTGGTTCTGAAGATTTACTGGTGGATAGTTTACTGGATAGGGAATCTTACTATTATGGTAAATATATAGGTGATATGATTGCAATGATTGCAAACAGTGGAATGACAGCAGCTGGGATTGCAGCATTTATAGAACTGTTGCCGGCGGCAGCACCTATAATGAGTGCGTCATTTAGCGGAGATATTGGTGTAATACAGATGGTATTAAGTGGGGGAATGATATTTGAAATAGAAGTGGCAGGAGCAGCAGGAGCTGGATTGGGAGCAGGGCTATATAATATAGCAGCGATTAAGCAGAGAGCGTATGATAATTTAGATAAGGCACAGAATTCTGGAAAGGGGGATTCTAAGACTGAGTTAACTTCTAGTATTGATAAAGACCCGCGCCTTGTAAAAGCTGCAGAAGAAATGGGAAAAAATGAGCGTGTACAACAAGAAGCGGATCACCTTATTGATGAATTGTTAAAAGGAAATGAAAACCCTGGATTAGGTAGCAAGAATTTATTTAAGGATGTATCTTATCTGAGAGGAAGGAATGGTGCAAGAGTATTTTACCGAAAAACAGCTAATGGTTATGAAATTTTGGGAAAAGCAGATAAAGCGAATGAACAAACTGTTATAAACATTTTAAAAAAATTATACGAGTAGGTGTGATTATGAAAATCAAAAATATTACTTATCCAACGGTTTTAGAAAAAATTCCTGATTTATTTAATGATAATATTGATGTTTTTGTAGAAACAGAAGATGGAATGCATTTTACGATGACAATATGCACGCCGATGTTTTATTTACATTATATGGAGAAGGAAAATTTGAATTTTATCCCTGCCTCGCCGCCAGATATTATTGTAAAAGAGTTAACACATAACAATATTAAAGAAGCGTTAGAGTCTTTTTGTGAAGACGATGGTTATTGGATGAAACTATATTTTCTTTCAGGTGCAAGCGAGGGGATTTTTTCTAAAGATAAGTTGGACGAAATGATTCAAAATATTGAAAAATGATAGAATCTCATTGCCCGGCTATGCCGGGCGATGTCATCCGAGGTTATGCAGTTCTTTGGCATAACCTCTTTAACCAGCACACTTTTCGACCCTGAGTATTTTGGCTCTTTGGAGGGAAATGTCGTTGTTCCAAATTGGCCCAACGTGCCGGAATTCCTGTGTTATGGTACATCTTTCCGAGGCGGGGCTTAAAAATGGCACACAGGCTGTCACGGTGCGTCACAGGGGTAAGAGAATGTCTGAGAGAAACGAAGCATGATGGAAGGAATAAAATTTGCTCCATTTTTCAAAAAAAGGTCGGATTGCCTTAATTGCACCGTCCTGAATCATGCTTTTTCCCTCTAAAAAGCCCACAGATGCCGTAAAATCGTGCATTTCCGGGATATCTGCGCAGTTCGCTGGCATAACTTTCTCAGAAATCCCAGAAAAAGTTATTCAAAAAACAGAGGCCTCCAGCATAAAAATTTTTGGTCTTTGTTACCCGTAAATAACCAGATTTCGAATGAAGAAAAAATGGGCTGGGTGCCAGATTCCTTAAAACTCAAAAAGCTGGGTGCCGTTAAGCCACCCACGCACGAAGATTTTGGTAAGAAAAACGCAAGGGAATTGAAATTGACATTCCATCCAGTCCCATGTTACAATGGCGCACACCCGGGGGTTTAAGGGGGAAGAAAAACACAGATATAACTGTAAGGAAAGACAGCTGCCGGTTCACAAAGAATCGGTGGCTGTTTCTTTTCTGGTGATGTTCTGTTCCTGCTGGCAGACCCGCTGGACAGGCCGCCGCGCAGATTTCAGTTATGGATATCCGCTAGGAGAACTGATACCACTATGTCACAAAGCAGAGGTTCGGTTTTGCATCAAATCTCACAAATCGGAGAAATTGATCGGAAAGCATTTGCAATCCATCTCATTCAGAGCTAACATACACCACACCTCGAAAGAGGAAATAACCTGTAAAGTTCAAGGTTGTGGAAGTGGACAGGCCAAATCCCCCTTGCGATGGCCGTAGCCAGAAGGCGTAAACCGGCGCATAACGCTTATCAGCTGAGGTTGCCGGCAGTTTTGCGATCATGGACGGAGACAGGAAAAAGAGGAAGGATGACATCTGAGAAAAGAAAACATCATCTATGTGGGGATTGACCTGCATAAGGAAACACACACGGCAGTCATGCTGGACTGCTGGAACCAGAAGCTTGGAGAAATCACGTTTGAGAACAAGCCATCGGAATTCAGTAAGCTGACGAGGAAAGTCAGCCGGTTTGTGACGGAAGAAAAGGAACCTGTCTACGGTTTGGAGAATGCTTACGGTTATGGCCGCGCGCTTGCTGTATGGCTGATTGAAAAAGGGGTTGCGGTGAAAGACGTGAATACGGCCTTATCTTATGCCCAGAGGAAAAGCGTGCCGATGTACCAGAAAAGCGACAGCTATGATGCGGAAGCTGTGGCATTGGTGCTGATCAATATGCTGGATAAACTGCCGGATGCCATACCAGATGATAAGTATTGGACGCTGAGCCAGTTGGTGAACCGCAGGGACAATATCTGTACCCACCTGCACTGCCTAAAAAACCAGCTTCATGAGCAGCTCTGCATAGCGTACCCCAGCTATAAGCAATTCTTTAGCGATATCAGCCGAGCAACGGCACTATATTTTTTTATGGAATATCCATCGCCAGAGCATTTGCAAGGAAAGACAGCAGAAGAACTGGCGGAGGAACTGCGCCCGGTGAGCCACAATAACTGTTCGGTGAAACGAGCGGAGAAGATACTGTCCCTGGTGCGGGTGGATGGAGATACCAAAAGAGACCATCAGGAGAGCCGGGATACCATTACCCGTAGCCTGGTCAGCGATCTGGAGCATTACCGTGTCCAACTGGAAGAAGTAAACCAGGCGATAGAAATGCTCATGCCAGAATTTGACTGCACCTTGATGACCATGCCGGGAATCGAATTGATAACAGCAGCAAACATGCTGTCAGAGATTGGAAATATCAGCCGTTTTCCAAACTCCGCCAAACTGGCGAAATTCGCCGGGATAGCGCCAGTGAACTTTTCATCGGCAGGAAAAGGGAAAGATGTGTGCCCGAAGCAGGGAAACAGGCGGTTACAGGCCATCTTTTACTTTCTGGCAATCCAGATGATACAGGTATCCATAAACGGAACACCGAGAAATCCGGTCTTCCGGGAGTATTTTCTGCGAAAATTGGAAGACGGGAAGAATAAACAGCAGGCACTGATCTGTATTGCGAGACGTTTAGTGAATATCGTGTATGGGATGCTGAAAAACCATATGGAATACCGGGAGCCGGGGCAATAAGGGCTGTCAGATATGAACAGTTTGTGCTAAGATAGAACTAGAAGAAACACAGTGATTGGTTTGCCGCCTTTTCTAAAGGATTAGAGAAAAAGGCGTAAAAGATATGAGGCGGATGTGTCAATGCCAAGGGGGATTCTGATTCTTGGGAAAGAAATTTAAAGGATACGAGCGAACTAAATACTTCTGATTTTGACAATTTAACAGACAAAGGAACTGTTAAAGTCAATCAAGCTGGTTCAGATAGACCTCCTACAAATGATCCGAACAGCTTTCTCAGAACGGAGAATGGAGAGCATGTATTTGTATATGATGATAATGGGGATTTGATTTATGATATAAGCTCAAGTAGAGTAAAAGGATTTAAAATTAATACTAACCCTGCAGGTAAAAAGTTTTTAAGTCCTTATAAATTAGATAACCCGGTACCACAGTTTATTTTAGATCTTTTTGGATGGTGATAAAATGTATGAAATAAGATATTGCAATAGCATTGTAAAACAAGGAATAATGAAAAAGTTTAGAAAGCCTAAAGGATTAAATTTATTTGAACATGCATGTAATTGTAATTCATTAGAAGATATTATTGCGATTTCATATTTGTTTTGCCCTGATTTTATTCAGATAGGAGAATATATTTTTGTTTCTGTTTTTTTCGAAGAAGAAGGTGAGGAGGCTATAAAAAAAGTAGAGAAATTAGAAGAACGATTTGGTAAGAATAAAAAACTTATAGAGCAATGGGTTAATAGCTGGAGTATCGGAGATTTATTCATAAATTGTACAGACGAATCTTATCAAAATAATTCGTTGATAATGCAGTTTTGTGACATCTTAGTTTATAATTGGCAACAAAGATTGAAAGAATTGTTTCCGCACAAAAAAATTATAGTAGAAACTGGGAACGAAATAATGGGAGAGCTGGGGTTGACTATTACGGTTTATGAGCAGTAGTTAATGTAATAATAATTTTAACTATGATTGTTCGCCCGGCTTTGCCGGGCGATGTCCCCAGAGGTTATGCGCTTTCCAGCATAACCTCTTTAACCTGCACACTTTTCGACCCTGCTATTTTAGTAAATTTCAACTGGAAAACCCGTTCCCGAATCGACCCAACAAGGCGTAATATCTGTTTGATGGTACATTTTACTTATAAACGAAACAGCATGACAAAAACGGCCATAAAATAATTTTTATCGGCCGTTTCTGTCATAGTGCCATATACAGATGCAGGCTGAAGTTCTACTCCCCATCCCTAGCGTCATTCCCATCTTTCCCCTGATCAACCATCGGCCCTTCCGTGCCTTCCTGTGCCGTTGCCATTTTCGTTTGGGCGCCATTCGACTGCTCTAATTCCTCCCGGGATTTCCGGAGTTGTTCTCCCTGACGGAGCGCCAGCTCCGATGCTTTGTCATGCAGCTGTCCGGCTTCCTGATCGGAACGTCCGATGGAGTCCATCTCATTTTCTATGAGGGCGCCTACCGTGTCGCCGCCGAGTCCCTTGCTCACTAAGGTGTCGACGTGAGCCGCTCCAAGATCAATTTCCGATTCTTTGATTCTGGCTTCACTCTCTATGTGGCTCTGGACTGCGGAAATCTTTTCCGCATGGCGGAGATCCTGGGAGACAGCGGCCAGAGTCGTAAGGTGTTCAGTTGTCAGCTGATCGTCGGTTTTGTTCTTGCCTGTTTTGTCAGAACTTTTTTTATCTTCCGGCTCTATGCACTGCCTGGCCTGCTGGGTGTAGGCGTTAGAAATCTGTTTATCAATGGCATCGATCTGCTTCTTGTACGATTTGAGCTGATCCTTGATGTCCTCCAGCTTTCCGCCGTCGCCTAATGTCGTTTCCACCAGACTGTTTCTTTGATCCACAAGCGCCTGTTTTTGCTTGGTCAGATTCTCAATCATGTTTATTAATTTACCCTGAGGGGAGAGGGTGAAACGGTCGTTTTTCGGACGGTTTCCCAGTATGCCCCCGCTCTTTTTATCCTGCACTGACTGGTATTTGGCGAATGATGCATTTACCCGTGCGGTATTGATAAGCGTATTCTTATGCAGGCTGAAATTCAGATTTACTCTCATTCCATTTCCTCCGATCTTTGATGTCCGTTACTATCCTTATCGTACAGGCGGGTGAAAATGTTTAGCTTTTTCAAAAAAAACTTTCTGTATTCGTTTTCTGCTGTGAACTGCAGCCGGTGTGTTTTCGGATTTCAGGAGATCCGGAAAAATTGTTGATTTTTCAACCTGATTGTAATATAATTAGCTTTTAGCCTGGAAGTATTTTGAAATTAGTAAAACGGGAATGCATAGGAAAAAGAGAAACAGGAAGAATATTCAAAAAGGAGAACAGGAACCGATGAAAAAGATTCTTGATTTAATCACATCAGAGGTAAAAGAGGCATTCGCAGCCTGTGGTTACGATGAGAGCTTTGCGAAGGTTACGCTGTCCAACCGGCCGGACCTCTGTGAGTACCAGTGTAATGGTGCCATGGCAGCCGCAAAGGCATACAAAAAGAAACCGATCGACATTGCAAATGAAGTTGTGGAGAAGCTGTCTGGCGGCGATATATTTTCAGAAGTGAACGCGGTGATGCCGGGTTTCATTAATATAAAACTGGAGGCCGGATATCTGGCGACCTACATGAACAACATGAGAGAAGAAGACCAGTGCGGCTGTGAAAAGGCGAAAACGCCGCTCACGATCATCGTAGATTACGGCGGAGCCAACGTGGCAAAGCCGCTGCATGTGGGACATCTCCGTTCCGCCATCATTGGCGAGAGTATCAAGCGGATGGGACGTTTCCTGGGGCATAAGGTGATCGGTGACGTTCATCTGGGAGACTGGGGACTTCAGATGGGACTGATCATTGAGGAGCTTCGTGACAGAAAGCCGGAACTGGCCTATTTTGATGAGACCTATACCGGAGAATATCCGAAGGAGGCTCCGTTTACCATCGGTGAACTGGAGGAGATCTACCCGGCAGCCAGCGCGAAGTCTAAGACGGACGAGGAATTCAGCGCAAGAGCCCACGAGGCGACGCTGAAGCTGCAGAACGGATACGCACCGTACCGCGCGATCTGGAATCATATCATCGATGTTTCCGTAACAGATTTAAAGAAGAATTACGGCAACTTGAATGTATCCTTTGATTTATGGAAAGGAGAGAGTGATGCTCAGGCCTATATTCCGGGGCTGATTCAGGAACTGGAAGAGAAAAAACTCGCTTATGAGAGCCAGGGCGCACTGGTGGTCGATATCGCCGAGCCCGGTGATTCCAAGGAACTCCCGCCCTGTATCATCCGCAAATCCGACGGTGCGGCACTCTACTCCACCTCTGATTTGGGAACGATTCTCGAGCGTGAGAAGGAATTCTGCCCGGACTGGTATATTTATATTACAGATAAGCGTCAGGAACTCCATTTTACACAGGTGTTCCGTGTGGCCAAGAAGGCCGGTTTCGTGCCGGAAGAACGGAAGATGTCCCATTTGGGCTTTGGCACCATGAATGGAAAGGACGGAAAGCCGTTTAAGACGAGGGACGGCGGCGTTATGCGTCTGGAGACCCTGATTTCCGATATTGACGCTGCGGCATACGAGAAGATTATGGAAAACCGCACCGTGTCGGAGGAAGAGGCGTTAAAGACCTCGAAGATCGTCGGCATGGCCGCGCTCAAGTACGGGGATTTATCTAATCAGGCTTCCAAGGACTACATTTTTGACATGGATCGTTTCGTTTCCTTTGAAGGAAACACAGGTCCTTATATTCTGTATACGATTGTGCGTATCAAGTCCATCCTGGCAAAGGCTTCCGATCTGGAAGTGCAGGGTGTGTGCACGGGAGACATTCTTCCGGCCGTTTCCGGAGCGGAGAAAGACCTGATGCTGCAGCTTTCAAAATATAATGAGGTGATCGAGACCAGTTTTATGGAACTGGCTCCCCATAAGATCTGCCAGTACGTGTATGAACTGGCTAACGCGTTCAACAGGTTCTATCATGACACGAAGATCATTGCCGAGGAAAACGAAAAACAGCGTGCTTCCTGGCTCAGTCTGCTCAGTCTGGCGAAGGATGTCCTTACCGCCTGTATCGATCTGCTTGGAATTGAGGCTCCGGAACGTATGTAATGTGTGAACGGATGTGAAAAACTTATGAAAGTATCACAGATGACAACAAGCGCCTTCTGGAAAGGCGAATCGGGCGTAAAAGGCCTGGTTGAAGACCAGGGAAAACAGTATAAAGCTAATTTATATATCAAGGGTAGTCAGGTTTATGACTACTCTTGTTCCTGTGTGCAGGGAAATTCCTATAAGGGAATGTGCCCTCACTGTCAGGAACTCTACAGGGAATACCGGGAGAAAGCGGCTGAAAATTCGGGGCGTCCCGTCACCACCTCCCAGCAGGCCAGGACGATGATCCGGGAGTATACCAACCGGGAAGTGGCCCAGATCATGATCGAAGGGGAAGAAAAGCAGGTTCAGCTGGCTGTCCGCATCATCGCGGACCGGAGTGATGTGAAGCTGGAATTCCGTCTGGGACGGGAGCGCTTCTATGTGCTTAAGGACCTTGTGGCCTTTACCAGGGCGATAGAGAGTGGCTCCTTTGTGGAATATGGAAAGAATTTGGCATTTCATCACAATCTCTCCGTATTTACAAAGGAGAGCAGGCCGCTGGTGGAATTTATCATGGAGCTGGTGGGCAGCTACTGTGAGCACTACGAACAGTTTCAGAAGAGCTCGTTTTCTGCCATGCCGGCTCTGAGAAGCTTAAATCTAAGCCGGAGCAACCGGGACCGCTTTTTCAGGCTGATGATGGGGGAAACACTGGAACTGGAGGATTACCGCGCTCACAAGCGAATGGTGACGCTGACGGACCATAATCCTGATCTGGCGGTCAAAATCAGAAAGAAGGGACGGGATGGCATTCTGGTATCCATTGATAAGGGGCTTCTCATCTTTGAGGGAGAACGCCATCTTTATGTGGTGGACAAGGAACGGATCTATCGCTGCGACGAAGCCTGCAGTTCGACGCTGCACGTCTTTCTGGAACAGATGATTAAGAGCTTCGGCTCAAACTGTGAGGCTGAGGTAAACGATAAGGACATGCCGCTGTTCTATGAGCGTGTTCTGAAAAAGATAGCATCCTACAGTATCATCGACGCGGGCGACGTGGAACTGGAAGCCTATAAGCCGGAGGAACTGAAGGCGAGATTCGAGTTTGACAGCCAGGGACCCAACGACCTGGTCTTAAAGCCGATTCTGTCTTACGGGGATTACTCCTTTCAGCCGGTGGAGGATGAGAAGCTTCCAAGAACCGTGTGCAGGGATGTGCCGGGAGAATTCCGGGTCAGTCAGCTGATTACAAAGTATTTTAAATATAAGGAACACGATACCGAGTATCCGGCGATCCGTGACGATGAGGAGGCTGTCTACCGTCTCCTCACGGAAGGCATGAGCGAGTTCATGGCCCAGGGAGAGGTATATTTATCAGAAGCCTTCAAAAAACTGAAGGTTCTTCCGCCGCCGAAGATTTCCATCGGCGTCAAGAGCAGCGGAAGCTGGCTGGAGCTTACGGTGGATACGGAAGGAATGTCGGGAGCCGAACTTACGAAGCTGCTGTCAGAATACAGTCAGAAAAAGCGGTTTTACCGGATGAAGAACGGCGAGTTTCTGGCGTTAGATGACAACGGTCTGATGACGGTGGCGAAGCTGGTGGAAGGTCTTGCGGTGAACAAAACGGATTTGCAGAGCCAGAAATTCCGGCTTCCCAGGTACCGGGCACTCTATCTGGACGGAATTCTAAAGGAGGGCTCTGGTATCACTCTCTATCGTGACGCGCTGTTTAAGGCTGTGGTCCGCGGCATGAAATCTGTGGAAGACAGCGATTATGAGATTCCTCTGACACTTCGTTCCGTGCTGAGAGAATACCAGAAAACGGGATTCCGGTGGCTTAAGACCCTGGATTCCTACGGATTTGGAGGGATTCTGGCAGACGATATGGGACTTGGTAAGACGATTCAGGTTATCGCACTGCTGCTGGACGAGAGTAACCGCGAGCCGGATTCTTCGGCGCTGATTGTCTGTCCGGCATCCCTTGTGTATAACTGGGAAAATGAAATCCATCACTTTGCGCCAACCCTGAAAGTCCGCACAATAAGCGGTACCGCACAGGAGCGGGAGGAGCTTTTGAAGGCGGCTTCGGCCGGAGAGATCTTAATTACGTCCTACGATCTGCTGAAGAGGGATATTGCCTTTTACGAGGAGAGGGAATTCCGTTTTCAGATCGTCGACGAGGCGCAGTATATCAAGAACGCCTCGACCCAGAGTGCGAAGGCGGTTAAGTCAGTGAACGCCCGAACAAGATTTGCACTGACGGGAACTCCGATAGAAAACAGGCTCAGCGAGCTGTGGAGTATTTTCGATTTCCTCATGCCCGGCTTTCTGTTTTCGTACCAGAGGTTCAAGAAGGAGTATGAGCTTCCCATCGTGCGGGATCAGGATGAGAACTGCTTAAAGGGGCTGCACCGCATGATCGGTCCGTTTATTCTGCGCCGGCTCAAAAAGGATGTGCTGAAGGAACTGCCCGATAAGCTGGAAAATGTGATCTATTCAGGCTTTGAGAAGGAACAGAAGGAGCTGTATACCGCCAATGCGTGGCAGGTGAAGCAGCAGCTGGAGCTGGCGGGAGACGGCGGCTCTGACAGAATACAGATTCTGGCTCAGCTGACGAGGCTGCGCCAGATCTGCTGTGATCCGCATCTCTGTTACAGCAACTATAACGGCAGTTCTGCCAAGCTTGAGACGTGTATCGATCTGATCCGCAACGGCGTGGAGGGCGGCCATAAGATCCTGCTCTTTTCCCAGTTTACGTCGATGCTGGAAATCATTGAAAAACGGCTGAAGAAAGAGGGGCTGGCGTATTATATTCTGACGGGTGCGACGCCCAAGGAAGAGCGGCTCCATATGGTAAGCTCCTTTAAGGATGACGGAGTGCCGGTATTCCTGATTTCCCTGAAAGCCGGGGGAACGGGCTTAAATCTGACGGCTGCGGATGTGGTGATTCATTACGATCCGTGGTGGAATGTGGCGGCGCAGAATCAGGCCACGGACCGGACGCACCGCATCGGCCAGGAGAAACAGGTTACTGTGTTTAAACTGATCACAAAGGGGACTATCGAAGAAAATATTTTAAAACTTCAGGAATCAAAGAAGAATCTGGCGGAGCAGATCATCACCGAGGGAACCGTCTCGTTCGGCAGCCTGACGAAGGAAGACTTAATCGGCCTGCTGGATTAGAGCGTGACGGGACAGCTGGTTCATGTGAAGAAAAGAAAGGATGGTTAAGAGATGAAAGTACTGCTTTTAAACGGAAGCCCTCATGAGAAGGGCTGTACATACAGGGCGCTCACGGAAGTGGCGGGAGCCCTGACGAATGAGGGAATTGAGACGGAGATCGTCCATATCGGCAATCAGGCCATTCATGGCTGTATCGGATGCGGCAAATGTGCCGCCGCCGGACGCTGTGTCTTTAAAGGAGATCCGGTCAATGCATTTTTGGATAAAATGGAGCATGCAGACGGTCTGGTCGTCGGCTCTCCGGTCTACTATGCATCGGCAAACGGCTCGCTGTATTCCTTCCTGGACCGTCTGTTTTACGCCGGAAGCTGTTTTGCCTTTAAGCCGGCCGCAGCAGTGGCATCGGCCCGGCGTGCGGGGACGACGGCGACTCTCGATTCCCTGAACAAATACTTTACAATTTCCCAGATGCCGGTCGTATCATCCCAGTACTGGAACATGGTTCACGGCAACTCGCCGGAGGAAGTGGAGCAGGATTTGGAAGGGCTGCAGGTCATGCGCACGGTCGGGAAGAATATGGCGTGGCTGCTTCACTGCATTGAGGCCGGTAAGGCGGCGGGAATTACAACGCCGGAACCGGAGCAGAGACTCAGGACTAATTTTATACGCTGAATTTGGGAGGACGCCGAAGAAGCGGCGGGCGGCGGCAGGACGGGTCCGGGGGCATGGATATTCCGTGTCCGTCTTGCTTCCTACTCGCCATAAGAAAGTCCGTTCCTGTCGAACACGCCAACCGCGGGCGTGATCGCCAGGAACGGACTTTCTTATGACTCGTATCCAGATGCCGGCACACT